>VFQO010000068.1_pt1 | contig 134327 bp, 133 predicted proteins | sample 3512331 | NCBI WGS metagenome assembly VFQO01 (sample SAMN10412371, study PRJNA504923) | tailings metagenome | isolation source: Replicate 3 from Balatoc abandoned mine | place: Philippines: Itogon, Benguet | collected 2017-08-28 | reverse complement strand
CATGCAAGTCAATTCGTGACTCGGCTATGGGGTACGGATTCCAGGGGCAAGGTCACAATCACGATGCGGCTCCAATCCCGAACGGACTTCGCGTTCGCCAAACTAGGGCGAAATCCAGGGGAGGATGATGAGCTGTACGTCATTCGCAAAGTCGGCGTGGACTCAACTGGTGCGATAGACCGAGTGGAGTGGCAACCCTTCGACAGGTGGAAGCGGAGGTGGGTTGGCGATCCGACGATAGTCAGCGCCATGCGTGTGAATGTATACCTCCGCAACAGCGTCGGGCCCGTCCAAGTCTCTTTGGACGGTTGCACTGCGGATGGTCCGTACGTTCGGTTGGGCCAGGCTGGAGAGCCGGTCTTCGTCCTGCACGAGTCTGGAACCGAATTGCGACAGCTGAGCTTGCTCGATCTGCCAAGGCTATGAAGTAGCAAGCCGGGTGCGCGCGGCAGGGGGCGGCGAGAAGGGTTAGGCATACCCGTCGGAGGGGGGCCGCCTAGCACAACGATCCTCAGTTACGTAGTCGGCTTGTACTTGAGAGCGATTCTCATTAGCATCTAAACCAAGCTCCCCCCCGCACCTGCCAGCCGACCGCCAGCACGTGCCTGATCGACCAAGGATCACACCGTGCCCGTATCCGCCGCCTCGTCTGCTGCACCCACCCGGCCCCGGCCGGCCCCGAACCCGCCGTCCAACCTGCCCGTCGCCGGCGCACCGGACCACGGCGACAGGCTGCTGCTGCCCCCCGACAGCCTGCACGAGGCGCTGACGCTGGCCGCGCAGGTGGGCCTGGCGATGGAACTGCAGATCGACGCCGGCCCGCTGCGCAGCCGCTGCAGCGGCCTCGTGCGCACGCTGCAGGCGCGCGGTGCGTGGATCACGCTGCACCTGGGCGGCGATGCCGGCGACACCGTGCACCGCTGGTGCGAAGACACGCTGACCACGGTGCTGCTGACCCGCGAAGTCGACGCCAGCGGCCTGCAGCACAGCCTGCAGGTGCTGTGCGCCGACGGCAGCATGGCGTGGTCGCTGCGCGGCGAGCGCCGCCCCGGCCACCCCGAGCGCTGTGCGTGGCGGCAGATCGTGCGCACGCTGGCCGACGACGCCTGGCTCGTGGCCTGCTGACGGCGGCGCCCCGATGTGCCGCGATCACGGGCGCCAGCCGGCGCCGACCAACCCGTCTGCGCATGTCTTCGGCACGCCGGCGGCAGCGCCCACGCCCGCCGCGGCCGGCGTGGCCGCGCCGCACGGCCAGCGCCTGCCGGTGGCGCTGCCGCCTCCCGGCTCGCGGCGCCGGCGGCTGTGGGAACTGGACGACCACGCGCACTGCCCCGTCATCGGCACCTGCCTGCCGCTGGCGCTGCTGCGCAGGCTGCTGGCCCGCCATGCCCCCGACCACGCCCGCGGCAGCGACTACGAACTGCACTGCGTGGCCGTCACCGCCGGCAAGTCACGCAACCCGCTGGCCGAGGCGCTGCACAAGGAACTGGACCGCCGCTTCGCGCTGGTGATGCAGCGCGCTGCCGCCATCCGCAGCACCGAGGCGCTGGCGCAGTGGTGGCAGGGCGGCGTGCGCGGCCCCGACCTGCCCGGCACGCTGTGGGCCACGCTGACGCACCCCCGCTGCGACGCCGCGCTGGCGCAGCACGTGCTGGGCGAGGTGCACATGCTGCAGCATCAGGTGGGCGCGGCGCAGCGGGTCGAGGTGGCGCGGCTGGACAGCCTGATGCTGGAGCACGCGGCGATGGCGCGCGAACTGGCCGCGGCACAGGAGCGCTGCCGCCGCCAGAGCGCCGACGCCGCGCGCCGCGCCGACGACCTCGAAGCCGACCGCATGCGGCTGCGCGCGCAGCTGATCGGCCGCGACAGCCAGTTGGCCGACCTGCGTGCACAGCTTGCCGCACAGGAAGCCGCCACGCCCGGCCTGCGCGAACGCCTGGAACTGACGCGCAGCGTGCAGCAGCTCACCGAACGCACGCAGGACCTGCAGCGCGCGTTGGCCCGCGCCCGCGACGACGCCGACCAGCAGCGCCAGCGTGCCGACCGCCTGCAGGCGCGATTGGAAGACGCACCAGGCACAACCGCTGCGCCCGCCGCGCCACCGGCGCCCCCGCCTGGCCTGGCCCGGCGCGCCGTACTGTGCGTCGGCGGCCGCGCCGCCAGCGTGCCGGTGTACCGGCAGGTGGTCGAACGCAGCGGCGGCCGCTTCCTGCACCACGACGGCGGCGACGAGGACAGCAGCGCCCGCCTGGACGACACGCTCGGCGCCGCCGACCTGGTGGTGTGCCAGACGGGCTGCATCAGCCACGGCGCGTACTGGCGCGTGAAGGACCACTGCAAGCGCACCGGCACGCCCTGCCTGTTCGTCGAGACGCCCAGCCGCAGCGCGCTCGAGCGGGCGCTGCAGGAAGCCGCGGCCATGGCGGCGGCCACGGCTGCGGCGGACGGCCACCCGGCCGGCGACCTCACTTCGTGAGGATCAGCTTGCCCAGCGCGGTGCGGCGCAAGCGGTAGACCTGGGCCTCGTGTTCGATCTCGACCTCGGTCTGCCCGGCCAGCAGTTCGCGGCTGCTGAGACGGCGCAGACCAGGTTGCGGCAGGTGGGCCGGGGGCGCCGGCGCGGCGCTGCCGGGCGGCGGCTCGGCGGGCTGCGTTGGCGTGGTCACGCGGCGGCAACCAGCGGCACGGTGCCGCAACGCGCTGCGCCGGGGCAGCCGCCGCAGGCGCCGGCCGCGTGCTCGAGGAAGGTCGCCTCGGCGCGCTCGAGGCAGGCGCCGCAGCCGGTGCCCACGCGCAGCTCATCTTGCAGCGACGCGAAATCGGCGCAGCCGTTGCGCACTTCCCGGGCGATGTCGCGATCGCTGACGCGGTGGCAGATGCAGACAATCATGCCATCCACTTTAATGCGAATCATTCCTGTTTGCAAGTGCGGTATCGACAGCGCACCAGTGCGCCTGAATCGCATTCCGACCTGCCGAGCGTGGCCTTGCAGCGCCAGCGCCTGCCCGGGCGCCGAGAATGCAGGCCTTCCAACAACGAGGCGAGGCCCCCATGCAAGGCGACCCCCAGGTCATCGCGCACCTGAACGCGCAACTCAAGCTCGAGCTCACGGCCATCAACCAGTACTTCCTGCACGCACGCATGCTGAAGAACTGGGGCTTCGTGCGCATGGCCAAGCACGAGTACGACGAGTCGATCGAGGAGATGAAGCACGCCGACCGGCTGATCGAGCGCGTGCTGATGCTGGGCGGCCTGCCCAACCTGCAGGACCTGGGCAAGCTCTTCATCGGTGAATCGGCCATCGAGACGCTGCACTGCGACCTGAAGATCGAGCAGAGCTCGCTGCAGCACCTGAAGGACGCCATCGCACACTGCGAGAGCGTGCGCGACTACGTCAGCCGCGACCTGTTCACCAGCATCCTCGACGACACCGAGGAGCACGTCGACCACATCGAGACGCAGCTGGAGCTGGTGGGCCAGCTCGGCGAGCAGAACTTCCTGCAGTCGCAGGTGGGCATGGGCAGCTGAGGGGCACGCCTGGACACGCGCTACAGCGTGTCCAGCACCTCGTCGGCCAGCGCAAACGCCGTGCTGGCGCCGGTGCCGCTGGTCACCACCACCAGCCGCGTGGCAGGGCCGGGTGTGTGCACCAGCACGTCGTCGTCGTGGCCCACCGGGTAGTGGCCGCTCCAGCGCTCCACCACGCTGTAGTCGCCCGGCACCAGCAGCGCCTGCAGTTCGCGCAGGATCAGCGTGTCGATGGCCTCGCTGGGCGGCGCATCCGGTGCAGAGAACGGGCCGGCGGCGGTGTCGTCGTGGTGCGAGTCGCCCACCACCAGGCTGCCGTCGGCGCTCTGCACCACGATCAGGTGCACGCCGTGCACCAGGCAGTCGGCGGCGTCGTGCTGCAGCGCCGTGCGCAGCGCGGCGGCTGCCGGCAGATGCGCGAAGCCGCCGTAGCGCACCAGGCTCAGGTCGCCCAGCACCGCGCCGGGCAGCCGCCACGGCGCGGGCGGGCGCACGCGCAGCATCTGCAGCCGCGTCAGCCGCAGGCCGTGGCCGGCCAGCACCTCGGCGCCGATGCCGCCCAGCACCGTGCCCGGGCAGGCCACCACGCGCGCGGCCTGCAGCACGCGGCGCGACGTGCGCACCTGCGGCGCCAGCGCCTCGTGCACCGTCTCGCCCCAGAAGAACTGCACGCCGTGCGCTTCGGCCAGCCAGGCGGCCAGCCGCGGCAGCGCCTCGCGCGACTCCACGCGCAGCTCGTGCGGCGACCACAGCGCGGCGCGGGTGTCGGCATGCAGCATCGGCAGCTGCGCCCGCGCCGCCGCGCCGTCCACCAGCCGGCAGCCGGCGCCGTCCGGCCCGGCCGCAAACGCCTCCAGCACCGCCACCGCGGCCGGCCGGCGCGCCGTGACCCAGGCGCCGTGGTGCAGCACCGGAATGCCCGCGGCCGCGGCCACCTCGGCCCAGACCGCCCGCGTGCGCTCGGCGCGGCGGCGTGTGGCGCCGGCCTGGCCGGTGACGGTGACGAAGCCGAAGTTGCGCACCGACGCGCCGACGCAGCGGGTGTCGCGCTCGGCCACCGCCACGCGCCAGCCGCGGCGCACGCCGGCCAGCGCATGGGCCAGGCCGACGATGCCGGCGCCGACGACAACGAGGTCGAAGCCGCCGTTCATGGCGTGCGCTCCAGGCGCAGCACCGGCCAGGCGTGTGTGGTGGCCTCGGCGAGCAGCCGCGGGTCGGGGTCCACCGCCACCGGCAGGCCCACCGCGCGCAGCAGCGGCAGGTCGTTGGCCGAGTCGCTGTAGAAGTGCGCCTGCTGCAGCCGCAAGGCCGGCTCGCCCCGTGCGGCCAGCCAGTCGAGCAGCCGTGCCACCTTGCCGTCGCGCATGTTGGGCGTGCCGGTGGTGCGGCCGCTGTAGCGGCCGTCCACCAGCTCCAGCTCGGTGGCCAGCAGGTGCTCGAAGCCCAGCGCCTGCGCAGTGCGCTCGCTGATGGCGCGGTTCGTGGCGGTGCTCATCAGCAGCTGGTGGCCGGCACGGCGGTGGCGCTCGACCAGCACCCGGGCTGCCGCCGGGATGCGCGGCAGCACCTCGCCCTGCAGGAAGCGCTCGCACCACGGCGCCCAGTGCGCGGGCGTGTGGCCAGCCAGCAGCGCGGCGTGGAAGTCGCAGAAGGCAGCGACGCTGACGCTGCCATCGCGGTAGGCGGCGTCCAGCGCCTGGTTGCGTGCGTGCAGGTCCGGCGCGGCCAGGCCGTGGCGCACGAGGAAGTCGCACCAAAGCACGTCGCTGTCGCCCGACAGCAGCGTGTGGTCGAGGTCGAAGATGGCCAGCGGCGGTGCGTCGTGCATTGGGCTCAGGGGGCTCAGGCGGGCTCAGCGTGGCAGCAGCGCGGTGGCGCTGTCGTCCTTCAGGGCGATGCCGGTGGTGCGGCGGCGCAGCGCGGCCTGCACCAGCCAGGCCAGGCGGCCGGCCGCCTGGTCCAGCGGCAGCCCGGCGGGCCGGATGTTGCTGATGCAGTTGCGCTGCGCGTCGGTGGTGCCGACCTGCGGCGCATGCGTGAGGTAGGCACCGACGCTGTCGGGCGCGCTCAGGCCGGGCCGCTCGCCCAGCAGGATCAGCACCAGCCGCGCCTGCAGCAGCGCGCCCAACTCGTCGGCCAGCGCCACCCGCGCCTGCGTGGCGATGGTGATGGGTGCCAGCTTCAGTGCGGGCTGCTCACCACCGGCCAGCGCGGCGCGCAGATGCCGCAGCAGCGGCGCCACGTGTTGCTGCACGGCGGTGGCCGACAAGCCGTCGGCGGCGACGATGGCCAGGTCGACCGGGCCGGCAGTGGCGGCGGCGGCCTCCAGCACGGCCACGCTGTCGGCATGCAGCCGGCGGCCCCAGTCGGGCCGGCGCAGGTAGGCCTCGCGGGTGGGCGCGTGGCTGGCCACCTCCTGCGTGGCCCAGCCGTCGGCCTGCAGCGCGGCGGCGAGTGCCGGCACGTCCAGCGACACGTGCACGGCGTCGCGCGCCATCGCGTGCGCGGCAGCGAAGCGCAGCAGCTCGTGCGTGGGCAGGCTGGCGCCGGCGCGACCGAGCGCGATGCGCGCCGGCGTGTGCTGGCGCAGCGCGGACCAGGGGTCGGGCGGCGGCAGCGTCATGGCTGGCCCCCGGGCAACAGCGCCGCCACCGAACGAGCGAGCGCGGACTGTTTCGGTGCCGGCAGCAGCACGCCGGCGGCGTCGGTGATGCCCTGGCGCTGCAGCCAGGCCTCGAACTCCGGCGCACGCTGCAGGCCCAGCAGCCGGCGCACGAACAGCGCGTCGTGGAACGAGGTGCTCTGGTAGTTCAGCATCACGTCGTCGGCACCGGGCACGCCCATCAGGAAGTTCAGCCCGCTGGCGGCCAGCAGCACGAGCAGGTTGTCCATGTCGTCGCTGTCGGCTTCGGCATGGTTGGTGTAGCAGATGTCGCAGCCCATCGGCAGGCCCAGCAGCTTGCCGCAGAAGTGGTCTTCGAGGCCGGCGCGCAGGATCTGCTTGCCGTCGTACAGGTACTCGGGGCCGATGAAGCCGACCACGGTGTTCACCAGCAGCGGCCGGTAGCGCCGCGCCACCGCGTAGGCGCGGGCTTCCAGCGTCTGCTGGTCGACGCCGTGGTGCGCGCCGGCCGACAGCGCGCTGCCCTGCCCGGTCTCGAAATACATCACGTTGTCGCCCAGCGTGCCGCGCCGCAGCGACAGCGCTGCGGCATGCGCCTCGTCCAGCAGCGCCAGGTCGATGCCGAAGCTGCGGTTCGTGCCCTCGGTGCCGGCGATGGACTGGAACACCAGGTCCACCGGCGCGCCCTGTTCGATGGCCTGCAGCGTGTTCGTCACGTGCGTCAGCACGCAGCTTTGCGTGGGCACCTGGTGGCGCTGGATCAGCTCGTCCAGCAGGTGCAGCAGCTGCACCATCGCCGGCACCGCATCGGCCGCGGGGTTGATGCCGATGACGGCATCACCGGCGCCGTACAGCAGCCCGTCCAGCGTGCTGGCCAGGATGCCGGCCGGGCTGTCCGACGGGTGGTTGGGCTGCAGCCGCACCGCCAGATGGCCGGGCAGGCCGATCGTGTCGCGAAAGCGCGTGACGACGCTGCAGCGGCGCGCCACCGCCATCAGGTCCTGGTTGCGCATCAGCTTGCTCACCGCGGCCACCATCTCGGGCGTGAGACCTGGCGCCAGCGCAGCCAGCACGGGGCCGGTGGCCGCGTCCGACAGCAGCCAGTCGCGAAAGCCGCCCACCGTGAGGTGCGCCACCGGCGCGAAGGCCGCGGCGTCGTGGCTGTCGATGATGAGCCGCGTCACCGCGTCGTCTTCGTACGGCACCAGCGCCTCGTGCAGGAAGCGCTGCAGCGGCACGTCGGCCAGCGCCATGCGCGCGGCCACGCGTTCCTGCGCGCTCTCGGCGGCGACACCGGCCAGCTGGTCGCCCGAGCGCGCCGGCGTGGCCTTGGCCAGCAACGTGCGCAGGTCGGCGAACGCGTGCGTGTGCAGGCCCAGCGTGGCGCGGTAACCCATGATGGGCCTCTCGCCCCTGGTCTCAGCCCGCCGCGGCCGGGATGCCCAGCGCGCGCAGCGACGCGGCCACTGCGTCCACGGCCTGCTGCAGTTCCTGGCGGCCGATGGCGCCGATGCAGCCGACGCGGAAGGTCTCCACCGTCGTCAGCTTGCCCGGGTAGAGCATGAAGCCGCGCTGCTTGGCTTCGGCGTAGAAGCGCTTGAACTCGTAGGCCGGGTGGTCGGGCGCGTGGAAGGTCACGATGATGGGCGCCTGGTGCTGCGGCGCCAGGAAGGGCCGCAGGCCCAGCGCCGACATGCCGTCCACCAGCGTGCGGCAGTTGTCGGTGTAGCGCGCCAGCCGCGCCGGCTGGCCGCCTTCCTCCTCGAACTGCGTGATCGCCTCGGCCAGCGCCACCACCACGTGCGTGGGCGGCGTGAAGCGCCACTGGCCGGTCTTCTCCATGTACGCGTGCTGGTCGTGCAGGTCCATCGCCAGGCTCTGGCTGTTGCCGGCGCAGGCGTCGAGCACGGCCTTGCGCAGGAACACGAAGCCCATGCCGGGCACACCTTCCAGGCACTTGCCGCTGGCTGCCACCAGCGCGTCGAAGCGCATGGTGCGCGCGTCGATCGGCAGTGCGGCGAAGCTGCTCATCGCGTCGACGATCAGGCCGCGGCCGTGGCGTTCGCACACGGCAGCCACCTCGGCCAGCGGGTTCAGCACGCCAGCGCCGGTCTCGCAGTGGATCATCACCACATGCGTGATGCTGGCCACCGCCTTCAGCCGCGCGTCGAGCGCCGCGGCCGAGACCGGCTCGTCCTCGGCGAAGCTCATCACGCTGACGCGCCGGCCCATCAGCTCGGTCAGCCGCGCAGCGCGCTTGCAGTAGGCGCCGTTGTCCAGCACCAGCACGTGGCCGTCGCGCGGCACGACGGTGGCCACCGCGGCCTCGACGCTGAAGGTGCCGCTGCCCTGCAGCGGCACCACCACGTGCGTGTCGTGACCGTGCACGATGTCGAGCAGCCGCCGCCGCACGCCGGCCGTGACGGCGTTGAAGTCGGCGTCCCACGAGCCCCAGTCGTGCAGCATCGCGAGCTTGGTGCGCAGCGTGGTCGTCAGCGGGCCCGGTGTCAGCAGGATGCGGTCGCGGTCCATCGGAAGTCTCCTTGTCGTCTTGGTCTGGGTGGGGCTCAGGCCCGCCAGGCGCTGGTGCGGCGCTCCACCCACCAGGCCAATGCCATGAACAGCAGCATCGCCACGCTGGACGCGGCCGTGATCAGCACCGCCATCGCCGCGGCAGCGCCGGTCTCGCCGGCCTCGTCGAGGTTCAGGATGGCGATCGCGGCGACCTTGGTCTCGGGCGCGTACAGGAACACCACGGCCGAGATCGTCGTCATCGCGTTGATGAAGAAGTAGCGCGCGATGTCCACCAGCGCCGGCGTGCAGATGGGCAGCGTGACGCGGCGGAACGTCACCCAGAACGGCACCTTCAGCGACGCGGAGACGGCCTCGAACTCGGCGTCCAGCGCCTTCAGCGCCGTCACCGCCGTGAGGTGGCCCGTGGTGTAAAAGTGCGCGATGGTGCACACCGTCAGCAGCGCCATCGTGTGGTACAGCCCCGACAGCGGGTTGCCTGGCGCATTGAAGAAGAAGATGTAGCCCAGGCCCAGCACCAGGCCCGGCACCGCCATCGGCAGCAGCGCCAGCAGGCGCACCGCGCCGCGCAGCGGCCCGGCGCCCTCGGTCTTCTCCAGCAGGTAGGCGCCGCCGAAGACCAGCGCGGTGCCGAACACGGCGGTGCCGGCGGCCATGACCAGGCTGTTGACGAAGGCGGTGCCGACCTCGGCGTCGACCAGGCCCATCACGTAGTGGTCCCAGGTTGGCGCCAGGTTGTAGGGCCAGAGCTTGGCGAACGACGCGAACACCGCCATGCCCATCATCGCCAGCACCAGCGCGGCGACGAGCACGCAGTAGGCGGTGGCCAGGCCATCGCGCCAGGCCCGCGGCGCGGGCCGGTAGGGCACGGCGCGCGCGGTCAGCAGCGCGGTCTGGCGCCGCGCCACCCAGCGGTCGACGGCGAAGGTCAGCACCGCCGGCGCCAGCAGCAGCAGCGCGACGACGGCGCCGCGCTGGAAGTCCTGCTGGCCGATGACGAGCTGGAACACGTCGGTGGCCAGCATGTTGAAGTTGCCGCCGATCACCTTCGGGATGCCGAAGTCGGTGATGACCAGCGTGAAGCTGACCAGCGACGCCGAGATCAGGCCGTACTTGGCGCCGGGCAGCGTGATCGTGAAGAAGCGCCTCCAGCCGCCGGTGCCCATCGCGTGCGCGGCTTCGTACAGCCGGCCGTCGGCGGCACCGAGCGCCGTGACCAGGATCATCAGCACGTGCGGGAACACGGCAAAACACTCGGCCACCACGATGCCCGGGGCACCGTAGATCGAGGCGATGCCCAGCGCCTGCATCGCGCCCTTGGCCACGCCCTGGTTGCCGAACCAGTAGATCAGCGAGATCGCCGCCAGCAGCGAAGGCGCCAGCAGCGGCAGCAGCGTGATGCCGCGGAACAGCGCCTTGCCGCGCATGCGCGTGCGCCGCAGCGCGTAGGCGAAGGCAAAGGCCAGCGGCACCGTCACCACCGTGACCAGGGCCGACACCCACAGGCTGTTGCCCAGCGACACCAGCAGTGCCGGCGTGCGTGCGTACGCGATGAAGTTCGCCAGCCCGGCGAAGCGCCCCTGCGCGTCCTGCAGCGCCTGCTGCAGGATGGCCGCCAGCGGTGCCGCCAGGAACGCCAGCAGCAGCACCAGCACCACGGCCAGCGCGGCATGGGCCACGCGCTGCGTGGGGTCGGTGCGCGGCTGCACGGCGGCGGCCGACGCGGCGCCTGGCGACGTGCCGAGCACCACGCTCACGCGAACACCCGCAGCCGTTCCGGCAGCAGCTTCAGCGGCAGGCACGAGCCCACCTGCAGCTGCTGTTCGGCCAGGAAGTTCAGCGACAGCACCACGTCCAGCCGTTCGCCGGCCAGCGCCGCGCCCGCCACCGTGACCAGGCAGTACGAGCCCAGGAACTCGATGCGCTCGATGCAGGCCTCGAACACGTTGGGCTCGCCGGGCGCGATCGGGCGCGCCAACACGTCTTCGGGGCGCAGGTAGACCGTCACCGGCTCGCCCGTGCTGCCGTGGCCGGCCAGGCCGTTGCCCTGGAACTCGGTGGTGCCGATGCGCAGCCGGCCGTCGCCGCAGCGCGTGGCGGCCACGGCGTTGATGCGGCCGACGAAGTCGGCGACGAAGGGCGTGGCCGGTTCGCGGTAGACCTCCATCGGCGTGCCCACCTGCTCGATCGCGCCGTGGTTCATCACGACGATGCGGTCGGCCACCGACAGCGCCTCTTCCTGGTCGTGCGTGACCATGATGGTGGTCACGCCCAACTGGCGCTGCAGCGCCTTGATCTCCTGGCGCAGGTGCACACGCACGATGGCGTCCAGCGCCGACAGCGGCTCGTCCAGCAGCAGCAGCCCGGGCGCCGTGGCCAGCGCACGCGCCAGCGCGATGCGCTGCTGCTGGCCGCCGGAGAGCTGCGCCGGGAACTTCTCCTCGCTGCCCGGCAGGCCCACCAGGCGCAGCAGCTCGCCCACCCGTGCCCGCACCCGGGCCCGCGGCTCGCGCCGGTTCACCAGGCCGTAGGCCACGTTGTCGGCCACCGAGAGGTTGGGGAACAGCGCGTACGACTGGAACACGATGCCGTAGTCGCGCTGCGCCGGCGGCAGCGCAGTGATGTCGCGCCCCGCCTGCAGCAGCCGGCCGCGCGTGGGCACCTCCAGCCCCGCCACGATGCGCAGCAGCGTGGTCTTGCCGCAGCCCGAGGGCCCGAGGAAACAGACGAACTCGCCCGGCGCGATCTGCAGATCGACGCCCTTCAGTGCCGTGAAGTTCCCGAACTGCTTGGCGACCCCCTGCAGTTCGAGATAGGGCGCGTTCAGTTCCACGCTCACTTCCTTGGTTCTGCCTTCGCGTTGTAGCGGCGGGTCCATTCGGCGAGGATGCGCTCGCGGTTCTCGGCCGCCCAGCCGAAGTCCATCTTCACCAGGCGCGCCTCGTAGTCCTTGGGCACGTTGGCCAGCGGCGCGGCCACGCCAGGCTGCGCGGTGATGGCGAAGTTCTTGCCGTACAGCAGCATCGCGTCCTTGCTGCTGGCCCAGTCGGCCAGCTTCTTCGCGGCGTCGAGCTTCTTCGTGCCCTTGTGGATGGCAAACGCCTCCAGGTCCCAGCCCAGGCCTTCCTTCGGGAACACCAGGTCGATCGGCGCGCCCTTGGCCTTGTTGGCATTGGCGCGGTACTCGAAGCTGATGCCCACCACGTACTCGCCGCTGGCGGCCATGTTGCAGGGCTTGGAGCCCGAGTGCGTGTACTGCGCGATGTTCTCGTGCAGCGCGTCCATGTACTTCCAGCCGCCGCCCTTGCCGCCGTCGTCGCCCCACAGCGTGAGCCAGGCGGTGACGTCGAAGAAGCCGGTGCCCGACGAAGCCGGGTGCGGCATCACGACCTGGCCCTTGTAGGCGGGCTTGGTCAGGTCCTTCCAGGTCTCGGGCTTGGGGATGCCCTTCTTCGCCGCCTCGATGGTGTTGAAGCACACGGTGGCGCCCCAGACGTCCATGCCGAACCAGGCCGGCGGGTTCTTCTTGTCGCGGTACTGCGACATGATGGCGTCCAGGTTCAGCGGCTTGTACGGCTCGAGCATGCCGTTCTTGTCCAGCAGCGCCAGGCTGGACGCGGCCACGCCCATCACCGCATCGGCCTGCGGGTTGGCCTTCTCGGCCAGCAGCTTGGCGGTGATGACGCCGGTGCTGTCGCGCACCCACTTCAGCTCGATGTCGGGGTACACCTTGTTGAAGCCTTCCTGGTAGGCCTTGAGCTGGTCGGTTTCCAGCGCGGTGTAGACGAGCAGCTGGGTCTTCTGCGCCGCGGCGGAGCCGGCGGCCAGCGCCAGCAGCGTGGCGCCCAGCAACGGGGCAAGGGGGGCAAGGGAACGCGGCAGTGGCATCAGTCTCTCCTGGTTGTCCTGTGACGGAACGGGGTCGGAAGCGTGAAAAACCGCAGAGCATGGCCCGCCACCGGTGACAGCACGATGAACAGCAGCCGATGCATCTTCGGCGCCGCTCGCGCTACTTGTCAACGGTTATCGGTCGATTGTTGACAATCTACGATCCCAGGCATCCAATCGCTCTCCATGAAGACCCTGAACCCGCAGCGTGCCGCTTCGACCCCGTCGGCCCAGCCGCTAGCGAGCGCCGTGCCAGCCTCTGCGGCCGCCGCGGCGCAGACCACCATCGCGCTGCTGCAGGCCCATTCGCTCACCTCCGCGGTGCACGCCGAGATCGAGCGCCTGATCCTCGCGGGCGAGCTGGCCCCGGGCGCCAAGCTTACCGAGGCGCTGCTGGCCGAGCGCCTGGGCGTCTCGCGCGGGCCCATCCGCGAGGCCTTCCGCATCCTCGAGGAAGCCGGCCTCGTGCGGCAGGAAAAGAACCGCGGCGTCTTCGTGCGCAGCATCCCGATGGACGAGGCGGTCGAGATCTACGACCTGCGCGCCATGATCGAAGAAAGCGCCGGCCGCCAGCTTGCCGAGCGCATCACGCCCGAGCAGGCGAAGGCACTGCGCACCATGGTCGAGCAGATGGAGCGCCTGGTGCGCGACGGGCACGATACGAGTGCAAGCGACCAGTACCACCTGCTGAACCTGGGCTTCCACGAGGCGCTGGTCGACTTCGTGGGCAACCGCAAGCTGTCCACGCTGTACCGGCGGCTGGTGAAGGAACTGTCGCTGCTGCGGCGCGTGAACCTGGCCGGCGGCCGGCAGATCCCGGTTTCGGTCTCCGAGCACCGCGCCATCCTGAAGGCCATCACCGCCGGCGATGCCGAGGCTGCCGGCCGCGCGCTGCGTGCCCACGTGCTGGAAAGCAAGGTGCGCACGCTGAAGAACGCGGGCGCGCTGGCGCCCGCCCCCGACGAACCCGCCACGGCTGCTGCGTCCGCCACGGCACCGAAGAAAGCCCGCCATGCCTGAGGTCAACGGCCGCTCGTACCGGCCCGCCCGCCAGCCCACCGTCGTCGTCTGCGTCGACGGCTGCGAGCCCGAGTACATCGCCCAGGGCGTGGCCGCCGGCGCCATGCCGTGGATGCAGCGCACACTGCAGCAGGGCACGGCGCTCATTGCCGACTGCGTGGTGCCCACCTTTACCAACCCGAACAACATCAGCATCGTGACCGGCGTGCCGCCCGCGGTGCACGGCATCTGCGGCAACTACCTGTACGACCCCGCCTCGGGCACCGAGGTGATGATGAACGACCCCAAGTGGCTGCGCGCGCCCACCATCCTGGCGGCGCTGGCCGACGCGGGGCAGCGCTGCACCGTCGTCACGGCCAAGGACAAGCTGCGCCGGCTGCTGGGCCACGGCATGCAGGGCATCTGCTTCTCGTCCGAGAAGGCCGACAACGCCACCGTAGCCGAGAACGGCATCGCCGGCGTGCTGGAACTCGTGGGCCAGCCGCTGCCCGACGTGTACAGCGCGGCGTTGTCCGAGTTCGTCTTCGCCGCCGGCGTGCGGCTGATGCAGACCCGCCGGCCCGACGTGATGTACCTCAGCACCACCGACTACATCCAGCACAAGCACGCCCCCGGCACGCCGGGCGCCAACGCCTTCTACGCGATGATGGACCGCTACCTGGGCGAACTCGACGCGCTCGGCTGCGTGATCGCGCTCACCGCCGACCACGGCATGAACGCCAAGACCGGCATGGACGCGCGGCCCGACGTCATCTACCTGCAGGACCTGCTCGACGGCTGGCTGGGTGCGGCCGCGGCCCGCGTGATCCTGCCCATCACCGACCCCTACGTGGTGCACCACGGCGCACTCGGCTCGTTCGCCACGGTCTACCTGCCGGCGGGCAGCGACCGCGACGCGCTGGCCGCCCGCCTGGCGGCGCTGCGCGGCGTGGAGAGCGTGCACACGCGCGAGCAGGCGGCCGCGCACTTCGAACTGCCGGGCGACCGCATCGGCGACCTGGTCGTCATCAGCGAGCGCTCCACGGTGCTGGGCACCAGCGCCGCGCGCCACGACCTCAGTGCGCTGGAAGTGCCGCTGCGCTCGCACGGCGGCGTCTCCGAGCAGCGCGTGCCACTGATCCTGAACCGCCGCATCGACGGCCTCGATGCCCAGCGACGCTGGCGCAACTTCGACGCCTTCGACCTGGCCCTGAACCACGCGCAGTGAGGCCCCGATGAGCAACGACGTGCGGCACGAGGCCCTGCGCATCGCAGGCGAGAAGGTCGGCGCCGGCCGCGCCGCGCACATCGCCGTGCACGACCCGTTCTCGGGCCGGCTGGTCGGCACGGTGCCCAAGGCGACGCTGGCCGAAGTGCAGCGTGCCTTCGACATCGCCCGCGGCTACCGCGCGCGGCTGTCGCGCTTCGAGCGCTCGAACATCCTGAACCGCGCCGCCGCCGCGGTGCGCGCGCGCACGGCCGAGATCGCGGCGCTGATCACCGCCGAGTCGGGGCTGTCGCTGAAGGACAGCACCTACGAGGCCGGCCGCGTGGCCGACGTGCTGATGTTCGGCGCGATGGAGGTGCTGAAGGACGACGGCCAGACCTTCAGCTGCGACATCACGCCACACGGCCGCCAGCGGCGCGTGTTCACGCAGCGCGACCCGCTGCTGGGCGTGATCACGGCCATCACGCCCTTCAACCACCCGATGAACCAGGTGGCGCACAAGGTCGTGCCCGCGGTGGCCACGAACAACCGCATGGTGCTCAAGCCCAGCGAGAAGGTGCCGCTGTCGGCACTGCTGTTCGCCGACATCCTGTACGAAGCCGGCCTGCCGCCCGAGATGCTGAGCGTGCTGACCGGCGACCCGCGCGAGATTGCCGACACGCTGATCACGCACCCGGCGGTCGACCTCGTCACCTTCACCGGCGGCGTGGCCATCGGCAAGTCCATCGCCAGCAAGGCCGGCTACCGCCGCATGGTGCTGGAGCTCGGCGGCAACGACCCGATCATCGTGATGGACGACGCCGACATCGACGAGGCCTCGACGCTGGCGGTGCAGGGCTCGTACAAGAACTCGGGGCAGCGCTGCACTGCCGTCAAGCGCATGCTGGTGCACGAGGCCGTGGCGGCCGCGTTCACCGAGGCCGTGGTCGAGAAGACCCGCGCCTGGCGCTGGGGCGACCCCACCGACCCGCACACCGAGATGGGCACCGTGATCGACGAAGCCGCCGCGCGGCTGTTCGAGAGCCGCGTGCAGGCCGCGGTGGCGCAAGGCGCGCGGCTGCTGGTGGGCAACCAGCGCGACGGCGCGCTGTACGCGCCCACCGTGCTCGACCACGTGCGCCCGGAGATGACGCTGGTGCACGAGGAAACCTTCGGCCCGGTCTCGCCCATCCTCACCTTCCGCACGGTCGACGAGGCCATCGCCATCGTCAACGGCACGGCCTACGGCCTGTCGTCGTCGCTGTGCACGCAGCGGCTGGACGTCATCACGCGCTTCGTCGATGCGCTGCACGTGGGCACCGTCAACGTGCGCGAGGTGCCCGGCTACCGCCTGGAGCTGACGCCCTTCGGCGGCATCAAGGACTCGGGCCTGGGCTACAAGGAAGGCGTGCAGGAAGCGATGAAGAGCTTCACCAACACCAAGACCTATTCGCTGCCGTGGACATGAGGGCGTGATCCACCTGCTGAACCTGCTGGCAGCGATCGCGCTGCTCGTCTGGGGCACGTACCAGGTGCGCACCGGGATGCTGCGTGTGTTCGGCGAGAACCTGCGCCACGTGCTGGCGCGCAGCATGGGCCGGCGCGCCACGGCGCTGCTGGCCGGCATCGGCGTCACCAGCCTCGTGCAGAGTGCCACGGCCACCTGCCTGATCGTGGCTAGCTTCGTCGGCCGAAAGCTCGTGCCCACCGCGGCCGCGCTGGCGGTGATGCTGGGTGCCGACGTCGGCAGCGCGCTGATGGCCGTGGTGATGTCGTTCGACCTCTCGTGGCTGTCGCCGCTGCTGATCTTCAGCGGCGTGGTGCTGTTCATCAGCCGGCAGGACACGGCCGCCGGACGCATCGGCCGCGTGCTCATCGGCTTGGGGCTCATCACGCTGGCGCTGCAGCTCATCGTCGCCGCCACGCAGCCGCTGACGGCCTCGCCCGCGCTGCGCGCGCTGCTGGCGGCCCTGCCCAACGAGGCGCTGCTGGACATCGTGGTCGGCGCCGTGCTCACGGTGCTGGCCTATTCCAGTCTGGCCATCGTGCTGCTGACGGCGGCGCTGGCCTCGCAGGGCATCCTGCCGACCGAGGTGGCGCTGGGGCTGGTGCTGGGCGCCAACCTCGGCAGCGGCGTGCTGGCGATGATCGCCACCAGCAGCGACGCCGCGGCCACGCGCCGGCTGCCGCTGGGCAACTTCCTGTTCAAGGCGGCGGGCACGCTGGCGGCGCTGCCGCTGCTGGGCCCGGTGCAGGGCTGGCTGCAGCAGGCGCTGCCGGCAGCACACGCGCAGGTGGTGGTGTTCCACCTCGGCTTCAACGTCGCGCTGGCGCTGCTGTTCATCGGCGGCACCGGCGTGGTGGCGCGGCTGGTCGAGCGCTGGCTGCCCGACGACGCGCCCGACCCGGCCCGCCAGCGCAGCAGCCACCTCGACCCGGTGGCGCTGGCCACGCCGTCGCTGGCCATCAGCGGTGCGGCGCGCGAGGCCCTGCACCAGGCCGACGTGGTGGAGCAGATGCTGCGCGGTGTGCTGCCAGTGCTGCGCGACAACGACCTCGCGCTGGCCGAGCGGCTGCGCGCGCGCGACGACGAGGTCGACCGGCTGTACAGCGCCATCAAGTTCTACCTGACGCAGATCTCGCGCGAGGCGCTGTCCGAGCGCGAAAGCCGGCGCTGGACCGACGTGGTCAGCTTCACGATCAACATGGAGCAGATTGGCGACACCATCGAGCGCGTGCTGCAGGACATCGAGGACAAGAAGATCCGCAAGCAGCGCCGCTTCTCCGACGCCGGCATGGCCGAGATCTGCCACCTGCACGAACGGCTGCTGGCCAACCTGCGGCTGGCCATGAGCGTGTTCCTCGACGGCCACGTGCGCGACGCACAGGCGCTGCTGGAAGAAAAGGCGCGCTTTCGCGAGCTGGAGCACGCCTACGCCGCCAACCACATCGCCCGGCTGCAGCACAACACGGCGCAGAGCATCGAGACGAGCTCGCTGCACCTGGACCTGCTGAGCGAGCTCAAGCGCATCAACTCGCACCTGTGCTCCATCGCCTACCCCATCCTCGAGAGCAAGGGCGCGCTCGCGGCCACGCGGCTGCGCGCCAGCCGGCTGGCCGAACTGGACGAACTGCCGCACACACCATGATCAGCCTGGACGAGATCGAGACCCTGTTCCTCACCCGCGGCCATGCGCAGTACAGCGGCGAGCCGGTGACGCAGCTGCAGCACGCGCTGCAGACGGCCGCGCTGGCCGAGGCCGCCGACGCCGACGACGCGCTGGTGACAGCGGCACTGCTGCACGACCTGGGCCACCTGGTGCAGGACCTGGGCGACACGCCCACGATGCGCGGCGTGGACGACCTGCACCAGTACATCGCCCTGCCCTTCCTGCGCCGGCTGTTCCCCGAGCGTGTGCTGGGCGCGGTGCAGGGCCACGTCGATGCCAAGCGCTACCTGTGCGCCACGCGGCCGGGCTATCTGCAGGCACTGTCGGCCGACTCGCAGCGCAGCCTGGCGCTGCAGGGCGGCGTGTTCGACGCGCAGCAGGCCGCCGACTTCATCGCTTGCCCGGGTGCCGCCGATGCCGTGGCGCTGCGGCTGTGGGACGACCTCGCCAAGTCGCCCGACGCACACACGCCGCCGCTGGCGCACTTCATCGACCGCGCACGCCGCTGCGCGCTGTGAGCCCGGCCCGGCGGCGAGGCAGATCGCAGGGCCGATCGCTGGAAGGACGGCAGGGCAGATGGCAGGGCTGACCTGGCCCCTGGTGGCCCTGGTGCTGCTGGGCGCGCTGCTGCACGCCGGCTGGAACGCGCTCGTCAAGTCCAGCGGCGACAAGCCGCTCGACACCGCGCTGGTGCACTTCATGGGCGCCGTGGTCGCGCTGCCGCTGCTGCTGTGGGCCGGGCTGCCGCAACCGGAAAGCCTGCCCTTCATCGCCGTGTCGCTGGCCATCCACATCGGCTACTACATCGCGCTCGCCGGGGCCTACCAGCACGGCGACCTGGGCCTGACCTACCCCATCATGCGCGGCTTCGCGCCGCTGCTGGTGGCGCTGGCCAGCGCGCCGCTGCTGCACGAGACGCCCAGCGCCGGCGCCTGGTTCGGCATCGTCGGCATCACGCTGGGCGTGGCGATGGTGGGGCTGGCGCACCCGGGCCAGGCGCTGCACCACCGCAAGGCGCTGGCCTTCGCGTTCGCCAACGCCGCCATCATCGCCGTCTACACCGTGGTCGACGGCCGCGGCGTGCGTGTCGAGGTGGCGCACGGCGGCGAGGCGCTGCGCTACATCCTGCTGCTGTTCGTGCTGGACGGCCTGCCCTACCCGCTGCTGGTGCTGCTGGCGCGCCACCGCGCCGGGCGCGGCGGCGAGGTGCTGGCCTACGCGCGCCGCCGCTGGAGCCTGGCGGCACTGGGCGGCAGCGCGTCGATCGGCTCCTACGCCATCGCGCTGTGGGCGATGACGCAGGCCCCGGTGGCCAGCGTCGCGGCGCTGCGCGAGACCTCGGTGCTGTTCGCGGCGCTGCTGGGCTGGTGGCTGCTGGGCGAACGCTTCGGCCTGCAGCGCAGCGTCGGCACCGCCGTCATCGTCGGCGGCGTGGTGGCGCTGCGGCTGGCCTGAGCGCGCGAGCGCCGGCCACCCGCCGCGCCCCTACTGCAGCGCGCCGGTGGACGGCGGCTGGTCGCGCCCGGGCGTGAACATCTCGCCCACGTCCACCGCATCGAAGCGGTACTGCAGGCCGCAGAACTCGCAGCCCACCTCGACCTCACCGCGCTCGGCGATCAGGCCGTCGCTTTCCTCGCGGCCCAGGCCGCGCAGCATGTTCTGCACGCGTTCGCGCGAGCAGGTGCAGGCAAAGCGTGGGTGCTCGGGTTCGAACACACGCAGCGTCTCTTCCCAGAACAGGCGGTGCAGCACCTGCTGCGGCTGCAGCGTCAACAGCTCCTCGCGCGTCAGCGTCGCGGCCAGCATGGCAATGCGGTTGAAGGCTTCGCTAAGGCCGATGTCGTCCTCGTTCCTGCGGCCGCCCAGGTTGCCCTCGCCTTCGACCGGCAGGCGCTGGATCAGCAGCCCGGCCGCGACCTCGTCGTTGGCGGCCAGCACCAGCCGCGTGTCGAGCTGCTCGCTCTGCAGCATGTAGTGCTCCAGCACCTGCGCCACCTGCTGCAGCGGCTCGCGCTGGTCGCCGTGCAGCGGCACCACGCCCTGGTAGGGCTGCTGGCCGGGCAGGCGGTCCTTGGGGTCGAGCGTGATGGCGCAGCGGCCCTGCCCGCCCACGTTCACCAGCGCCTCCAGCTGGGCGTCTTCAGCGATGGTGCCCACCACCTTGGCGGTGGCGCGGAACGTCAGCTCGGGCTGGATCTCGGCCACCGCCAGCTTCACCGGGCCGTCGCCGAAGATCTGCAGCACCAGCGCGCCATTGAACTTGATGTTGGCCTGCATCAGCACGCCGGCCGCGGCCATCTCGCCCAGCAGCACGCGCACGGGCGCCGGGTGCGGACCCAGTTCCTGGCGACGCTGCAGCACCTCGCGCCAGCTGTCGGTCAGGCGCACCAGCATGCCGCGCACCGGCAGTCCTTCGAAGAGGAACTTGTGCAGCTCGGACATCAGGCGATCCGCTTCAGGCCGTCGCGGTGGCGCGCCGCGTTGGCCACGTAGTGGCGTGCGCTCCACTGCAGGCGCTCGATCTGCTCGGGCGTCAGCGGCCGCACCACCTTGGCCGGGCTGCCGAGGATCAGCGAGCCGTCCGGGTACTCCTTGCCTTCGGGCACCACCGAGCCGGCGCCCACGATGCAGTGGCGGCCGATCTTCGCGCCGTTGAGCAGCACGCTCTGGATGCCGATCAGCGAGTGGTCGCCCACGGTGCATCCGTGCAGCATGACCTGATGGCCGACGGTGACGCCTTCGCCGATGGTCAGCGGCACGCCCGCGTCGGTGTGCAGCACGCTGCCGTCCTGGATGTTGCTGTGGCGGCCGACGACCATCCAGTCGTTGTCGCCGCGCAGCACGCAGCCATACCAGACGCTGGCGCCCTCGCCCAGCTCGACACGGCCGATGACGCTGGAGCTGTCGGCCACCCAGGCGCTGGGGTGGATGCGGGGGGCGTCGTCCCCGAGTTGGTAAATGGCCACGGAGGTCCTTGTTGGGCGAAGGCGATAATTTTACGGATGGAGCTGCGTGAACAGGCCTTGAAGGTCTTGTGCGAACCCGACCCCGAGGCCAAGGCCGCTGCGGCGCGGGCGCTGCACGCGGCGGCGCCGCCGCTGGACACGCAGCGCGTGTTGGTGCCGCCAGGGCCGCTGCCGGGCCGCCCGCCGCGCCCGCGGCTGGTGCCGCCGCAGCAGGTGGCCACGCGCAGCCCGTTCACGCCCGCCGGCCGCGCAGCGCTGCTGCATGCGGTGACGCACATCGAGTTCAATGCCATCAACCTGGCGCTCGACGCGCTGTGGCGCTTTCCCGGCCTGCCCGAGGCCTACTACCGCGACTGGCTGCAGGTGGCCGGCGAAGAGGCGCTGCACTTCACGCTGCTGTCCGAACACCTGCACAGCCTGGACTGCCGCTACGGCGACCACGACGCGCATGACGGCCTGTGGGCCATGACCGAGCGCACGGCCGGCGACGTCACCGCGCGCATGGCACTGGTGCCGCGCACGCTGGAAGCACGCGGCCTGGACGCCACGCCGCCGATGCAGGCCAAGCTGGCGCGGGCCGGCGACACGCGCGCGGTGGAGATCCTCGACGTCATCCTGCGCGACGAGATCGGCCACGTCGCCATCGGCAACCGCTGGTACGCGTGGCTGTGCGCGCGCGACGGCCTCGACCCGGTGGCGCACTACGCCGTGCTCACCGCGCGCCACGGCGCACCGCGGCTGCGCGCGCCCTTCAACACCGCAGCACGCCGTGCCGCGGGCTTCAGCGACGCCGAGATCGCTGCCCTTTCCGACGGACCCTGAATGCGCATCCTCGTTGCCGGCTTCCAGCACGAAACCAACACCTTCGCGCCGTCGCAGGCCGACTGGGCCGCGTTCCAGTCGGGCGCCGGCTACCCCGAGAGCACGCGCGGCGCGGCGATGCTGGCGCGCATGGCGCCGACCTCGCTGCCGATGGGCGGCTTCCTGCGCGACGCCGAAGAGCGCGGCTGGCAGCCGGTGCCCTCCATCTGGGCCGGCGCCACGCCGTCGGCCCACGTCACGCGCGACGCCTTCGAGCGCATCGCATCGGCACTGCTGGAGGACGCACGCGCTGCGGTGGCGGCCGGCATCGACGGCGTCTACCTCGACCTGCACGGTGCTGCCGTGGCCGAGCACGTGGACGACGCCGAGGGCGAGCTGCTGGAGCGACTGCGCGCCGTGGTCGGCCCGGCGCTGCCGGTGGTGGCCAGCCTCGACCTGCACGCCAACGTCACCGCCCGCATGCTGCGCCACGCCAGCGCGATGACGGCCTTCCGCACCTACCCGCACGTGGACATGGCCGAGACCGGCGCGCGCGCCGCCGGCCTGCTGGCGCTGCTGCTGGCGGGCACGCCGCTGTCCACGCACGCCGAGCGCCTGCCCTTCCTGCTGCCGCTGAACGCGCAGTGCACGCTGATGGAGCCGGCCGCCGGCCTGTTCCAGGACCTGTCGACGCTGGAGGCGCAGAGCGGCGTGCACCTGAGCTTCGCGATGGGCTTTCCGGCTGCCGACTTCGACGAATGCGGCCCGGTGGTCTTCGGCCACGGCCGCGACGCCGACACCGTGGCCGCCAACGTGCAGGCCCTGGCCGCCAACGCCGTGGCGCAGCGCGCCGACTGGGCGCTGGACCTGCTGTCGCCAGCCACCGCGGTGGCCAAGGCATTGGCGCTGGCGGGCGAAGCCGGGGCTGGCGCAGGCCCGGTCGTCATCGCCGACACGCAGGACAACCCCGGCGCCGGCGGCGACAGCAACACCACCGGCCTGCTGCGCGCGCTGCTGGAGGCGGGCGCCGGGCAGCGGTATCCCGGCGGCGTGGCGCTGGGCCTGCTGTGGGACCCCGCCGCAGCCGCTGCGGCCCACGCTGCCGGGCTCGGAGCCACGCTCACGCTGCCACTCGGCCGCGCCGTGCGCAGCTTCGACGGCAGCACGACCGACGCGCCGGTGCAGGCACGCTGCACCGTGGCCGCCCTCAGCGACGGCGTGGTGCCGCTGCACGGCCCGATGACGGCCGGCAATACCGCCACGCTGGGCGCGAGCGCGCGGCTGGTGGTCGATGGCGTCAGCGTGCTGGTCAGCAGCGCCAAGACGCAGATGCTCGACCTGGACCTGTACCGCTTCCTGGGCGTGGAGCCGGCAGCGATGCGCGTGCTGGTGAACAAGAGCTCGGTGCACTTCCGCGCCGCGTTCACGCCGATCGCCAGCCACATCCTGGTGGCGCGTGCGCCGGGCCCGATGGCGGCCGACCCGGCCGACCTGCCCTGGCGCAAGCTGCCCGCGCACATCGACCGCGGGCCCTGAACGGCCCGCGCGGCAGCCGTCCGACGGGCCCGCAACTTGCGTCTGTCCAGGCTGGATTTCACGGGGCGCACGTTTACACTGCGCCACCTTTCCCACCCCACTCTTGCAGAGTCCACCATGACCCAGCTTTCCACCCGTCGTTTCCTGCAGACGGCGGCCTTCGTGGCCGTCGGCCTGGTGCTCGCCGCCTGCGGCAAGAAGGAAGAGGCCCCGGCGCCCGCTCCGGTGGCCTCCGCCCCCGCGCCCGCCCCGGCCAAGGTCTACACGGTCGGCACCGACGCCGCCTACGCGCCGTTCGAGAGCCAGAACGAAAAGGGCGAGATCGTCGGCTTCGACATCGACGTCGTCACCGCCATCGCCCAGAAGGCCGGCATTGAGGTGAAGTTCGTCAACACCCCCTGGGAAGGCATCTTCAATGCGCTCGGCCAGGGCGACCGCGACCTCGTGGTCAGCGCCGTCACCATCACCGAAGAGCGCAAGGGCACGATGGACTTCACGGCCCCGTACTTCGACGCTGCGCAGCTGATCGCGGTGAAGGAGACGAGCAAGGTCGCCAAGTTCGCCGACCTGAAGAAGCTGAAGGTGGGCGTGCAGACCGGCACCACCGGCGACGAAGCGGTGAGCAAGCTGCTGGGCAAGACCAACACCAACATCAAGCGCTTCGAGAGCACCCCGCTCGCGCTGAAGGAGCTGGAAGCCGGCGGCGTGGACGCCGTGGTCGCCGACAACGGTGTCGTCATCCACTACGTGGCCAACAACCCGGGCGGCAAGTTCAAGACCGTCAGCGACGCCGAGTTCGTGCCCGAGCAGTACGGCATTGCCGTCAAGAAGGGCAACACCGAGCTGCTGGAGAAGCTGAACAAGGGCCTGGCCGACATCAAGGCCGACGGCACCTACGACCAGATCTTCGCCAAGTACTTCGGCGCGGCTCCGGCCAAGGCCGCGGCCCCGGCGTCGGCGGCCTCGAAGTAAGCGGAGCCCGGCGGTGGATCTGCGCTGGGAGATCCTCGCCGGCTACGGGCCGCTCTTCTGGAGCGGCCTGCTGATGACGATCCAGCTCACGCTGGTGGCCATCGGCGCCGGGCTGGTGCTGGGCGTGGGTTTCGGGCTGGTCAGCAGCTCGGCCGACGCACCGGCGCCGGCCTCAAAACCCGCCGCCTGGCTGCTGAAGCTGGCACGCGGCGTGACGCTGGCGTACGTCACCTTCTTCCGCGGCACGCCGCTGTTCGTGCAGATCCTGCTGGTGCACTTCGCGCTGATGCCGGCGCTGGTGCACCCCGACAACGGCCTGCTCGTCTCGGGCGAGATGGCGCGCACGTTCCGCCAGGAGCACGGCGCCTTCCTCTCCGGCTGCGTGGCGCTGAGCCTGAACGCCGGCGCCTACATCAGCGAGATCTTCCGCGCCGGCATCCAGAGCATCCACCGCGGCCAGACCCAGGCCGCCTACAGCGTCGGCCTCACGCACGTGCAGGCGATGCGTTTCGTGATCCTGCCGCAGGCCTTCCGCCGCATGGTGCCGGCGCTGGTGAACGAAGGCGTCACGCTGATCAAGGACTCGTCGCTGGTCAGCGCCATCGGCCTGGCCGAACTGGCCCTGGCGGCGCGCACCGTGGCCGGTGCGTATTCGCGCTACTGGGAGCCGTACCTGGCGATCTCGGTGCTGTACCTGGTGCTGACGCTGACGCTGTCGCTGCTGGCCAAGCGGCTGGAGGCGCCGGCGCACCTGCGCGGGCGGTAGCTTCCTGCCCGGGCTCGCATCGCACCCGCGAGCTCAGACCTCCGCACTGGCTGCAGACCCGAGAGTGAGTCGCTCTCTCTAACCCGGGTTGCGGCTGAGTTCCCGCCGTCGGCCTCGCGACCGCCTAATCCGATGCAGCCGCTGAACTTGGCGGTCGAGCGCTCGGCACTCGCCACCCAGGCATCGGGGCGGGCTCTTCCAATCCGAAGCTCTTGTGCTTACGGTAACTACGCATCCGAGGGGCGTCCCAATCAATCTCGCCGGCAGCACTGAAGCCGTCCGAGTACTTCACAGGACCAACCTCAAATAGGCCGTATCCAAGACACGCCTCTATAGAGAAGTATTCGGTGTGCAAAACCTCAAAGAATCTATCAAACATCCAGTCCGGCATAGCGATGTTGAATGCATTCGCTTGCTGAACACTCGGATAGATCAACGCAAGAGGTTTGTCTCGGGCTGCAGCATCCTGAAATACTTGCTGCGAAAATGAGGCTGCCACCTTGTACTCATAGGCATTCTCCACTTTGTGCCGAAAGTGGCTTGCCATAAACGAATCAAAATACACACAGCGTCGATATCGCTCGTCATCATCCATGATTGCGTAGTACGCACCCATGTGCTCCACGGGCCGCAGGAACGCCCGCCCCTGCGCATACACCAACTGCCAGTCGCCAATGACCGAAGTCTGATAGACAATTCCTGGCTTGGCGCGGAAGGCAATCAACTGAATATGATCCCCAGTCTCTGCGCCAATCTCTTCGAGGGCGGTGTGTCGATTGCAGCTTCCGTAGAGTACTCGAGAACCGGGAAGTTGACATCGTGCGTACGTTTTCGCTGGCGAGCCAGGATAGATCAGGTGAAAGAGATTTTCATATGACGCGTCGCCTTCACATTTCCTAGCCCGCCACCAAACTTGCGTATCTCTCTCGAGCAGAAGATGTATGGTGTGCTGACTTAGAACTCGCACTTCGTCGCGAAGAGCTGACACAGACCAACGCTGCAAGAGGCGGGGCTCCAACATCCTCGCCCGCTGCTCAAGTTGCAGTAGCGAGAGCATCGATGGACTCTTACCAGGCATCCGTCTGTACCTTATGTGTTCGATTCACATTGGCACGCCGAGTGGATGCAGACAGACATGCAAGGGCCAGCAACGACAACCACAAGGCGCTGGGCTCTGGAACTCTGAACGTTACGTTGTCAAACCCGGCAGGTACGCCGGCGCTCCCGGCACGCACCAGAAGCCAAGTCAGACCCTGCCACTCATCGCCTGCAAAAGAAACTGGCACAGGTACCACAGAAGTAATCTGGACCGACTTATTCCCGCCTTTCGAGGAAACAACATCGAGTCCATAGGCAATCAAATCAAACGACAGCAAATCAAAATTGGCGCCATTGGCGTCAATATACATCCAGGATTCCCCGACACCTTGATTGCCGTTCGTCCATGGCGACAGCGCTGCCGGGCCGAGCCAGTATGGATTCGACTCGATATATGGATCGACAATGGCTGGTGCACCGTGATCCCAGCCGAGCCAATTACCAGTTGGTCCACTGCCTACGTCATAGTGCGAGTTCGGTGAGAAACGAAATCCTTGAGTGAAATAGTTGTTATATACAACTCGACCAGACGCCTCTTCGAATGTCAGGTTAACGACGGCAGCGCGCGAATGCGTGGCAATTGCAAAACTACAGACCGCCAACGCGATGGCCACGGTTTGAACAGCACCCATTTCTCTCTCCCTAGAGTTGTGTGGATGACTGTGCTTTCGGCGGCGGCGATGGTCAACCCCTTCCACCCCACATTCAAGCGGTCTCGCTTACGCTGAGGCAACCTGACACCAGACCGAACTGTCGGTGTTCACCTATTGCTGAGCACCAGTTGCCGAACGCGCACTTGGTCAATGCCAAAATTAGCCTGCGGGGCGCCAATTAGCCTTCAAAGAAGTAGCGCTTCAGGCCGGCCAGGATCATCTCGACGGCAATGGCCGTCAGCACCAGGCCCATCAGCTTCTCGATCGCGGCCACCATCGACGAGCCCAGCAGCTTGCGCAACCGGTCGGCGGCCAGCAGCACGATGCCCGAGACGACCATGGCCGCCGTCAATGCGCCGAACCACGAGAGCAGCCGGTCGGGCTGGCGCGAGGCCAGCAGCAGCACGGTGGCCATCGCCGACGGCCCGGCCAGCAGCGGCACCGCGAGCGGGAAGATGAAGGGCTCGCGCCCGCTGCCGTCGGCGGCGTAGACCTCGCCGCCGCTGGCGAAGATCATGCGCACGGCGATGATCAGCAGGATCACGCCGCCGGCCACCTCCAGCGAACGCTCGGACAGCCGCATCAGCGCCAGGAAGTGCTGGCCCGCCACCATGAACACCGCGAGCACCGAAAACGCGATCGCCACCTCGCGCAGCGCCACCACGCGACGGCGCTCGGGCGCTACGCCGCGCAGCACCGAGATGAAGATGGGCAGGCTGCCGAACGGGTCCAGCACCAGCAGCAGCAGCACGAAGGCGGACAGGAATGTGTGGTCCATGGGGCGGCGATTCTGCTGCAAGCCCGTCCGGACCTCGGACTGTTGCGCGGATGCCGCAGTTGCACGCGTTTACCCGCACTGAATCGGCCCCGGATTCGGGTTTTCACGGGCACGCCTATAGACTCCGCTCTGCTTCGAGAGCCCATAAATCCTGGACTCCCGTCAAGACATTCACGGTTTCACCCCTAAAGGAAGCAACATGCAGCGCACTCTCATGGCAGCCGCCGTGGCCCTCCTGGCCACCGGTTCGGCATTCGCCCAAAGCAGCGTCACGATCTACGGCCGCGCCAACGTCACCGTCGAGTCGCTCGACCGCGACGGCGTGAAGACCACCGAACTCGTGAACAACGCGTCGCGTCTGGGCTTCAAGGGCACGGAAGACCTGGGCGGCGGCCTGAAGGCCAACTTTGTCCTGGAGCACCGCTTCAGCATCGACACCGGCCTGCCCGCCGCCACCTTCTGGGCCGGCCAGAGCGAGCTGAACCTGGAAAGCGCCACCTTCGGCATGCTGCGCCTGGGCCAGTTCACCAGCGAGGCCTACTACGCCACGGCCGACTACATCAGCATGCACAACCACGACACGGGCACGTCGTCGGATGCGCTGTACGCCTACCTGGGCCGCGACACCAACAAGATCGCCTACCGCCTGCCGACGCTGGTGAAGGGCCTGCAGCTCGAAGGCGCGGTCAGCATGGCCGAAGGCAGCGCCAACCTGCGCACCTACGACTTCGCCGCCAACTACCAGCTGGGTTCGCTGGCCCTGGGCGCCGGCTACCAGAAGTTCGGCGACGACAACCAGTTCGCCGTGCGCGCGCTGTACGAAGTGGGCTCGTTCGTGTTCGGCGCCTACGTGCAGCAGAACGAAGACGAGTCGAACGCCCGCGGCGACCGCACCACGTTCCGCCTGAGCGGTGCGTACAACGTCGGCGCTTCCGAGTTCCACCTGAACTTCGGCGCTGCCGATGACTACAGCAACGTCGCCGACAGCGACGCGCAGCAGTTCACGCTGGGCTACAACTACAACCTGAGCAAGCGCACCAAGGTGTACGGCTTCTACACGCAAGTGTCGGACGGCGGCGCCAAGGTCTACGGCGGCGACTTCAAGTCGTTCGCGGTGGGCGTGCGCCACAACTTCTGAGCGGCTTCGCTCTGAAACGACAAGCCGGCCTGCGGGCCGGCTTTTTCATGCCCGGCTGCAGTTCCCTTCAACCACGCGGGTGGTGGCGGGCGTGCAGCTGGCGCAGGCGCTCGCGCGCCACGTGGGTGTAGATCGTCGTGGTGCCGATGTCGGCATGGCCCAGCAGCAGCTGCACCGCGCGCAGGTCGGCGCCGTGGTTCAGCAAGTGGGTGGCGAACGCGTGGCGCAGCGTGTGCGGCGACAGCGGCGCCGTGATGCCGGCCTGGCGTGCGTGGCGCTTCACCAGCGTCCAGAACATCTGCCGCGTCATCGGCCCGCCGCGCGCGGTGATGAAGAGCGCATCGCTGACCTGCCCGCCCAGGATCGTGCCGCGCGCCTCGGCGATGTAGCGCAGCAGCCAGGCATGCGCCTCTTCACCGAAAGGCACGAGCCGCTCCTTCGCGCCCTTGCCCACCACGCGCAGCACGCCTTCGGCCAGGCCCAGGTGCACGGTCTTCAGGCCCACCAGCTCGCTCACGCGCAGGCCGCTGGCGTACATCAGTTCGATCATCGCGCGGTCGCGCAGGCCCAGCGGCGTCGCCACGTCGGGCGCGGCCAGCAGGGCCTCGACCAGCCCTTCGCTCAGGTCCTTGGGCACGCGCAGCGGCTGCCGGGCGGCGTCGAGCTTCAGCGTGGGGTCCTGGGTGACGAGGTGCTCGCGCAGCGCCCAGCGGAAGAAGCGCTTGAACACCGTGAGCCGGCGGTTGGCCGTGCTGGCGCGGGTGCCGGCGTGGCGCGCGGCGATGTAGCCCAGCAGGTCGGCCTCGCGGGTGTCGAGCAGGTCCCGCGGCCCGCCGGTGCCGGCCTGGCCGTGCAGCCAGGCGGCGTAGAGCGTGAGGTCCCGGCGGTAGGCGGCCAGCGTCAGAGGCGCCAGACCGTCCTCGATCCACAAGGCGTCGACGAAGCGGTCGATGACCGCTGCGCCGGCGCCTGCACGCGTGCTCAATCGAGCTTGAGGTTCTGCTTGGTCACGACGTCCTTGTAGACGTCGAACTCGGCGCGGATCTGGGCCGCGAACTGCTCGGGCGTGTTCAGCACCATCAGCGAGCCCGTGTCCTCGATGCGCTTGCGCACCTCTGGCAGTTCCGACGTGCGCTTGATCGCCGCGTGCACGCGGTCGACCACGTCCTTGGGCAAGCCCTTCGGACCCAGCACGCCGTAGTAGGCCATGCGGTTCACTGGCTCCAGGCCCACTTCCTTGAAGGTCGGCACGTTGGGCAGCACGGACAGGCGCTGCGGCGCGGCCACGACGATGGGCACCAACCGGCCGTCCTTGATGAAGGGCAGCGCCGAAGGCAGGTTGTCGAAGATGATGGGCACCTGGCCGGCGACGGTGTCGTTCAGTGCCGGGCCCGCGCCACGGTACGGGATGTGCGTGATGAAGGTCGCCGACAGGCTCTTGAAGAGCTCCATCTGCAGGTGACCGATGCCGCCCGTGCCGGAACTGGCGAAGCTGTACTTGCCCGGGTTCTTCTTCACTTCCGCCAGGAAGCCCTTGTAGTCGCGGGCCGGGAAGCTGGGATGCACGGCGATCACGTTCGGCGTGGCCGCAATGTTGATGATGGGCGTGAAGTCGGTGGTCGGGTTGTAGCCGATCTTGGTGTTGATCGCGGGGTTGGCCGCGGTCGTCGACACGGTGGCCATGCCCAGCACGTAGCCATCGGCCGGGGCGCGGATGACTTCCAGCGCGCCGATCGAACCGCCGCCGCCGGCCTTGTTCTCGACCACCAGGTTCTGGCCCAGCGCGGCGTTGGCCTTCTCGGCGACGACGCGGGCGACGATGTCGGTGGTGCCGCCCGGGGCGAAGGGGACGACCAGGCGCACGGGCTTGTTCGGGTAGGCCTGGGCGAGCACGGCGGCGGGTGCGGCCAGCAGTGCGGCGGCCAGGAGGTGCAACGATCTTCTGTTCATGCGCAGGTTCTCCGGGGATCGGGGTGAAGGGTGAGGCCGGCATTGTCGCCGCATCCGGATGCGGGTTTCGGCGCCGGCCGGCCGTGCTTGGATGCCGGTCCCGTGCGGGCGTTCCCTGGGGATTGCACTGGCACACTGCCGGCCATGCACGACGCTTTGCTGCTGCTGCCCGACTTCCTGCTGATCCTGTGCGGCTTCGTGCTGTGCCGCTTCACGCCGCTGAACCGCCCGCTGTGGGACGGCGTCGAGCGGCTGGTCTACGTGGTGCTGTTCCCTGCGCTGCTGTTCACGTCCATCGTGCGCCATCCGCTGTCGCCCATGAGCCTGCTGCCGCTGGCGGGCAGCAGCGTGGCCGTGGTGCTGTGCGGTGTGCTGCTGGCCTTCGCGCTGCGGCTGGCGCCGGGCGTGGACACGCGGCTGCACGCCTCGGGCGCGCAGACGGCCTTCCGCTTCAACTCGTACGTGGCGCTGGCGCTGTCCGAGCGCATCGCCGGCACGCAGGGCCTGGCCTGGATGGCGCTGATCGTGTCGCTGGCCGTGCCGCTGTGCAACGTGGCTGCCGTGTGGCCACTGGCACGCCACGGCGGCCACGGCTTCGCCGGGCAGTTGCTGCGCAACCCGCTGATCCTGGCCACCGGCGCCGGCCTGCTGTGCAACCTGCTGGGGCTGCGGCTGCCGGAGATCGCCTCGACCACGCTGTCGCGCATCGGCGCGGCGGCGCTGCCGCTGGGGCTGATGGCAGTGGGTGCCGGCCTGCAGTTCGGCGCCCTGCGCGAAGGGCCGAAGCTGGCGGCGGCGCTGCTGACCATCCGCCATGCCGCACTGCCGGCGCTGGCGATCGGCCTGGTGCTGGCGCTGCCGATGCCGCCGGCGCAGCAGGCGATCGTGGTGGCCTTCGCGGCGATGCCCACCGCGTCGAGCGCCTATGTGCTGGCGGTGCGCATGGGCGGGCACGGCGGCTACGTGGCCGGGCTCGTCACGGTCTCGACGCTGCTGGGCATGGCCGGGCTGCCGCTGGCGCTGGCTGCGCTGGCCGTGCTACGCGGCGCCTGACGCGCGCGGTTCAGCCGGCCAGCGCCCAGTCGATGTGTTCCTGCACCAGCGGCGCGGCCGCGCCGCGCGCGGCCAGCAGCGCACCGCGCAGGGCCGCGTCGTCGCGCGCGCGCAGCGCGTTGCCCATGGCCACGGCCAGGTTGCGCTGCCAGCGCTGGTGGCCGATGCGGCGGATGGCACTGCCTTCGGTGCGGCGCAGGAAGGTAGCCTCGTCCCAGGCCCACAACGCCAGCAGCGTGGCGCTGCCCAGGCCGTCGCGCTCGTCGAAATCGGGCAGCGCCGCGCGCTGCGCATGGCGGTTCCACGGGCACACGAGCTGGCAGTCGTCGCAGCCGTAGATGCGGTTGCCCATCGCCGGGCGCAGCGCCTCGGGGATCGGGCCGTCGTGCTCGATCGTGAGGTAGCTGATGCAGCGCCGCGCATCCAGCCGGTACGGCGCCACGATGGCCTGCGTGGGGCAGGCGTCGATGCAGGCCGTGCAGCTGCCGCAGTGCGCCGTGGTGGCTGCGGTCAGCGGCAGCGGCAGGTCGACGAAGAGTTCGCCCAGGAAGAACATCGAGCCGGCGTCGCGATGCAGTGCCAGCGTGTGCTTGCCGCGCCAGCCGGGGCCGCTGCGGGCGGCCAGCTCCACTTCCAGCACCGGCGCCGAGTCGGTGAAGACACGGTGGCCGAAGGGCCCCACCGCGGCCGCCAGGCGCTCGGCCAGTGTCTGCAGGCGCTGGCGCAGCACCTTGTGGTAGTCCCGGCCCCGTGCGTACACCGACACCACGGCCTCGCCCGGCTGGCGCAGGCGCTGCAGCTCGTGCTGCTGCCAGCCGGGCGCGGTGCCGCGCGGCAGGTAGTCCATGCGCGCGGTGACCACGCGCACCGTGCCGGGCACCAGCTGTGCCGGGCGCGCACGCTTGAGGCCGTGCGCCGCCATGTAGCCCATGCCGCCATGGAAGCCGGCCTGCAACCAGGCCTGCAGTCCGGGCTCTGCGTCCGCCAGGTCCACGTCGGCCACCCCGATCTGGGAGAATCCCAGCTCACGCGCCCACTCTCGCAGCTGCTGCAACAGCGAATGCCCGTCGAAGTGATGCCGGTCCATGCACCGATTCTAGAAACCCGCACCCTGCACTGGCCCGACGAGGCCGCGTGTGCCGCCTGGGCCGCCGCACTGGCCGCCCGCCCCGAACTGCGCAACGCCTTCATCACGCTGCATGGCCCGCTGGGCGCGGGCAAGACCACCTTCGTGCGCCACCTGCTGCGCGCGCTGGGTGTGCAGGGCCGCATCAAGAGCCCCACCTACGCCGTGGTCGAGCCGCACAGCGCGCCGGGCCTGGCGATCGCGCACTTCGACTTCTACCGCTTCGACGACGCCCGCGAGTGGGAAGACGCGGGCTTTCGCGACGTCTTCGCCGCACCGGGGCTGAAGCTGGCCGAGTGGCCCGAGAAGGCCGACGGTGTGCTGCCGCTGCCCGACCTGGCGCTGACGCTGCAGCCGCAGGACGACGACCCCACCGGCGGCAGCCGCCGCGTCACCGCACACGCGCACACGCCCCGCGGCGTGGCGATGCTGGCCTGATGCGCATGCACCGACGCCAGGCCGTGCTGGCCATGGGCCCGCTGGCGCTGCTGCTGACGCACCCGCAGCTGGCCTGGGGCGCGGGCATCGTGGGCGTGCGCGTGTGGCCCGCGCCCGACTACACGCGCATGACGATCGAGTCCGACGGCCCGCTGACCGCCACGCACTTCATGACCACCGGCCCCGACCGACTGGTGATCGACCTCGACGGCCTGGAGCTCAGCCCGCAGCTACGCGAACTGGTCGGCAAAGTGCGCCCCGACGACCCCTACATCGCCGGCGTGCGCGTGGGCCAGTTCCAGGCCCGCGTGGTGCGGCTGGTGGTCGACCTGAAGCAGGGCGTGGCGCCGCAGCAGTTCACACTGCTTCCGGTGGCGGCCTACCAGCACCGGCTGGTGTTCGACCTCTACCCGACGCAGGCCACCGACCCGCTGCTGGCGCTGATCCGCGAGAAGGAAGCCGCCGAAGACGCCGCAGCCAAGACGGTGCAGGACGCGCTGGGCGAGCTGATCGCGCGTGTCGACAAGCCGGCTGCCGTGCCCGCGCCACCGCGCCCGGCCTCGGCGCCGCGCCTGCAGACACCGGCCCCGCCGCCGCCCGAGCCGCCGGCCACCGAAGCCGAACGGCGCCGCGTCGACCGCCTGGTCATCGTGGCGCTCGACCCCGGCCACGGCGGCGAGGACCCCGGCGCCATCGGCCCCACCGGCTTGCGCGAGAAGGACGTGGTGCTGTCCGTGGCGCTGCGGCTGCGCGACAAGCTCAACGCGGTGCCCGGCATGCGCGTGATGATGACGCGCGACGCCGACTTCTTCGTGCCGCTGGGCGAACGCGTGCGCAAGGCGCGGCGCGTGCAGGCCGACCTGTTCGTGTCGATCCACGCCGACGCCTTCTACCGGCCCGAAGCGCGCGGCGCCAGCGTCTTCGCGCTGTCGACCAAGGGCGCGTCCAGCACCGCCGCGCGCTGGATGGCCGAGAAGGAGAACGCCGCCGACCTGGTAGGCGGCGTCAACGTCGCCAGCGTGCGCGACACGCAGGTGCTGCGCGCGATGCTCGACATGAGCACCACGGCGCAGATCCAGGACAGCCTGCGCATCGGCCGCGAGGTGCTTGCGCGCATCGGCCGCGTCGGCAGGCTGCACAAGCGGCAGGTCGAGCAAGCCGGCTTCGCGGTGCTGAAGGCGCCCGACATCCCCAGCATCCTGGTCGAGACGGCCTTCATCTCGAACCCGGAAGAAGAAGACAAGCTGCGCGACCCCGCCTACCAGGCGCAACTGGTCGACGCGCTGGCCACCGGCATCCGCCGCTACTTTGCGAAAAACCCGCGCCTGGCGCGGCAGCGCACGCTGTAGGCGCTGGCGCCGGCAGCCTCAGCCCGGTTGCACGCCGGCGCTGCGCGCCTTCCAGGCGCCGTACAGCACGAACAGCCCCGGCACGATGATCATCGCCCAGATGATCTTGCTCAGGTTGGCCTGCACCCACGGGATGTTGCCGAACAGGTACCCGGCGATCGTGATGCCGAACACCCACACGAACGCGCCGATCACATTGAACAGCGTGAAGCGGCTGCGCGTCATTTCGCCCACGCCGGCAACGAAGGGAACGAAGGTACGCACGAAGGGCATGAAGCGGCCGGCGATCAGCGCGAAAGCGCCGTAGCGTTCGTAGAACGTGTGCGTGCGGTCGAACGCAGCGCGGTTGAAGAAGCGCGAGTGCTCCCAGCGGAACACACGCGGCCCCACATGGCGACCGATGCTGTAGTTGACCTGGTCACCCAGCACGGCCGCTGCCACCAGCAGCGCCAACGTCAGCGGCAGGCTCATCAGGCCCAGGCCGCACAGCGCGCCCACCACGAACAGCAGCGAGTCGCCGGGCAGGAAGGGCATCACGACGACGCCGGTCTCGACGAAGATGATGGCGAACAGCAGCGCGTAGACCCAGGCGCCGTAGGTCTGCACGAACTGCATCAGGTGCACGTCGACGCGCAGGATGAAGTCAACGAGGGCGGCGACGAGGTCCATGGCGGCGCATTATCGCGACAGCCCGGCTCCTACAATTCCCGCCCATGAACGCCGTGCTCTCGCCACGCCGCCCCATCCGCGAGTTGCCCGACACGCTGGTGAGCCAGATCGCCGCCGGCGAGGTGGTGGAGCGCCCGGCTTCGGTGGTGCGCGAACTGGTCGACAACGCGCTGGATGCCGGCGCCACGCACATCACGCTGCGCCTGGCCGCGGGCGGCGTGCGCAGCATCGTGGTCGAAGACGACGGCGGCGGCATCCCCGCCGCCGAGCTGCCGCTGGCGCTGAAGCGCCACGCCACCAGCAAGATCGTGTCGCTGGCCGAGCTGGAGTCGGTGGCGACGATGGGCTTCCGCGGCGAGGCGCTGGCGGCCATCGCCTCGGTCTCGGACCTGGCCATCACCAGCCGCACCGCCGGTGCCGCGCACGCGACGCGGCTCGACGCGCGCAGCGGCGAGCTGCAGCCGGCGGCCCGCGCCGTGGGCACCACGGTGGAAGTGCAGGAGCTCTTCTTCAGCACGCCGGCACGGCGCAAGTTCCTGAAGACCGACGCCACCGAGCTGGCGCACGCGCTCGACGCGGTGCGCCGCCACGCGCTGGCGCGGCCCGAGGTGGGCTTTGCCGTGTGGCACGAAGGCCGGCTCGTGGCGCAGTGGCGTGCCGCCGATGAAGCCACGCGCATCGCCGACGTGCTGGGCCGTGACTTCATCGCCGCCAGCCGCCCGCTGGCCGTGGCCGCCGGGCCGCTGCAGTTGCACGGCCGCGCCGGCCAGCCCGAGGCCGCACGCACGCGCAGCGACCAGCAGTACCTGTTCGTCAACGGCCGCTTCGTGCGAGACCGGCTGATTGCCCACGCCATCCGCTCGGCCTACGAAGACCAGCTGCACGGCAGCAAGCAGCCGGCCTACGCGCTGTTCCTGCAGATCACGCCCGAGCTGGTGGACGTGAACGTGCACCCGACCAAGATCGAGGTGCGCTTCCGCGACGGCCGCGCGGTGCACCAGGCCGTGCACCGCGCCGTGCAGGACACGCTGGCGGCCACGCGGGCCGCCGTGGTGCCGCTGCCGGCGGTGCCGTCGGTGCTGTCCACCGCGCCTGGCACGCCCGAAGACGCAGACGGCGCCTCCGTGCCGAGGCTGCCATCGACCAGCTGGCAACCGTCGCTGCCGCTGGCCGCCCCGGCCGCGCAGGAGCCGGTGCCGCGCTGGGCCGCCGACGGCCCCCGCAGCACACCGCAGGGCAGCGGCGGCCTGGCCGCCTGGGCCGGGCTGCGCCTGCCACCGGCCGCGACGACGCCTGAGGCACTGCCCGCAGCCGAGCCGGCCGCGCACCCGCTGGGCCGCGCGGTGGCGCAGATCGGTGGCGTCTACGTGCTGGCCGAAAACGCGCACGGCCTGGTCGTCGTCGACATGCACGCGGCACACGAGCGCATCGTCTACGAACGGCTGAAGCAGGCGGCCGACGGCAGCGCGGCGCTGCCGTCGCAGCCGCTGCTGATCCCGGTGAGCTTTGCCGCCACCGATGCCGAGCGCGCCACGGCCGAGTCAGAGCAGGCCGCCCTGCTCGCGCTGGGCCTGGACGTGGGCGTGCTGTCGGCCACCACGCTGGTGGTGCGCAGCCGCCCGGCGGCCCTGCCCGATGCCGACCTCGCCGAGCTGACCCGCTCGGTGCTGGCCGAGCTGGGGGCCGTGGGCGCCAGCCGCGCCGTGCAGCGCGCGCGCGACGAGCTGCTCGCCACGATGGCCTGCCACGCCGCCGTGCGCGCCAACCGCCGCCTGACGCTCGACGAGATGAACGCGCTGCTGCGCGACATGGAAGCCACCGAGCGCGCCGACACCTGCAACCACGGCCGCCCCACGTGGCGCCAGGTGACGATGAAGGAGCTGGACGCGCTGTTCCTGCGCGGCCGCTGAACACGCGCCGTCACACGGGCGCCATGGACAGTGGCGAGACTCCCGGCCTATGCTGTTGTCGGCATTTCCGACAACCATACCAAGGAGACCCCATGCCACTGTCCTGGACCCGCGGCCTGCTGACCGCAGCCGCCCTGAGCCCCCTGCTGGCCTGCGCCAGCCCCGCCCCCGACGCCGTGCGCGCCGCCCAGATGGGCCCGCGGCCGTTCTTCCTGGTGAACGACATGAACGACAGCGCGCTGAAGACGCAGCTGCAGTCGTGCGCCAAGAAGGCCGTGTTCACCCCGCGCGACTGGTCCATCGGCCACCGCGGCGCCGCGCTGCAGTTCCCCGAGCACACGAAGGAGTCGTACGAAGCCGCCGCGCGCAGCGGTGCCGGCATCGTCGAATGCGACGTCACGTTCACGAAGGACAAGCAGCTCGTCTGCCGCCACGCCCAGAACGACCTGCACACCACCACCAACATCCTGGCCACGCCGCTGGCCAGCACTTGCGTCAAGCCGTTCACGCCGGCCACCTTCGACGCCGCCGGCAACCTGCTGACGCCGGCCAGCGCCGAGTGCCGCACCAGCGAGATCACGCTGGCCGAGTTCAAGACGCTGCGCGGCAAGATGGATGCAGCGAACACCCGCGCGCGCACGGTGAACGAGTACCTGGCCGGCACCGCCAACTTCCGCACCGACCTGTACTCCGGCCCGAGCAGCGGCACGCTGCTGACGCACGCCGAGAGCATCGAGCTCTTCAAGCGCCTGGGCGTGAAGATGACGCCCGAGCTGAAGTTCCCGAGCGTGGCGATGCCCTTCGACGGCTTCACGCAGGAGCAGTACGCGCAGAAGATGATCGACGAGTACAAGGCCGCCGGCGTGCCGGCGCGCAACGTCTGGCCGCAGTCGTTCTACCAGCCCGACGTGCTGTACTGGGTGAACAACGAGCCGGCGTTCGGCAAGCAGGCCGTGTTCCTGGACGATGCCAATTCCGACGCCGACCTGCCCAGCGCCGCGGACCTGCTGAACTACAAGGCGCAGGGCATCAACATCGTCGCGCCGCCGACCTTTGCGCTGCTGAAGGCCGACGCCGCCGGCAACATCGTGCCCTCGCCCTACGCGATGAACGCCAAGGCCGCCGGCCTGGACATCATCACCTGGACGGTCGAGCGCTCGGGCATCCTGGCCGACGGCAACAACGGCTTCTACTTCCAGGGCTTCGACAGCGCCATCCAGCGTGAAGGCGACCTGATGCGCGTGCTGGACGTGCTGGCCAAGCAGGTGGGCGTGATCGGCGTCTTCAGCGACTGGCCGGCCACCACCACCTTCTACGCCAACTGCGCCGGGCTGAAGTAGGCCGCGGCGCCGGGGGTCACGGTTTCAGGTGCGTCTTGAAGAAGGCTTCCATCGCACCGTAGAACTCGAACTGGTTCTCCTCGTTCGAGAACCCGTGGCCCTCGTTGTCCTTCACGAGGTACTGCACCTCGACGCCGCGCTGCTTCAGCGCGGCGACCATCTGGTCGCTCTCGTCCTTGTTGACGCGCGGGTCGCGCGCACCCTGCGCGATGAGCAACGGCGTCCGGATGCGATCGACATGGAACACCGGTGACGTGGCCGTGAGCCGCGCGCGGTCGGCCTCGATGTCGGGGTTGCCGACCATCTGGTACATCTGCTGGCGGAACGGCTCCCAGTAGGGCGGGATCGTCTTCATGAACGTGAAGAGGTTGCTCACGCCCACGTAGTCCACCGCCGCGGCGTACAGGTCAGGCGTGAAGGTCACGCCGGCCAGCGTGGCATAACCGCCGTAGCTGGCGCCGTAGATGCCGACACGCATGGGGTCGGCGATGCCCTGCTGCACCAGCCACTGCACGCCGTCGGTGATGTCGTCCTGCATCTTCAGGCCCCACTGGCCGAAGCTGGCTTCCCAGAACTTGCGGCCGTAGCCGGTGGAGCCGCGGTAGTTCATCTGCAGCACGCAGAAACCGCGGTTGGCGAGGAACTGCACCTCGGGGTTGAAGCCCCAGCTGTCGCGCACCCAGGGGCCGCCGTGCGGGTTGACGATGCAGGCCAGGTTCTTCGGTTCGCGGCCCACCGGCAGCGTCAGGTAGGCCGGGATCTCCAGGCCGTCGCGGGCCTTGTAGACCACCGGCTGCTGCGGCGCCATCTGCGCGGGCGGCAGCCAGGGTGCCACCTCGCCCAGCTTCGTCAGCCGGTCGCTGCGGCGGTCGTACAGGTAACGCGTGCCCTGCGTGCGGTCGCTGCTGGCGGCGACGATGAAACGCGTCTCGTCCAGCGTGGCCGACTGCAGCGTGATCTCCATGCCGGGCAGCGCCTGTTCCAACCGTTGGAACAGCGCCGCGGTGCGCGGCGCGAAGACGTGGCGGCCGGTCTTCTCGGTCTGGAACACCGCCGTGTCGAGCTGCTTGCGCACGCGCGACCAGGTGGCGCTGTAGACGTCGACCTGCGGGTGCGCGAACACCAGCTCCTCGGCGTCGGGCCGGGCCGGGTCGATCAGCACCAGCGCCGCCTTGTCGCGGCCGCGGTTGCTGACGGCGTAGAAGCGGCGGTTGTCGGCGTGGAAGAACTGCGGGTTCACGCTGGTGCGGAAGTCGGTGCTCAGCAGTGGCTTGAACGCGTCACGGTCTCGCGGACGTGCCAGCAGCGTGTTGTTGACACCGTCGCTGGCCACGCCCAGCCGCACCTGCCCGCGGTGGTCGGTGATCCAGCCCACCACGTTGCCAGGGTTGGTGGCGACCACGGTCTCGCGGCCGCTGCGCAGGTCGTGCCGCAGCACGTCGAACACCTTGGCGTCGCGCCGGTTGTGCGAGATCAGCAGCACGCCCGGCTGATCGGGCAGGTCGTCGACGATGGACGCCCGCACGCCGTCCCAGGGCGTCAGGTCGCGGCTCTTGCCGGTGGCGGCGTCGACCGCGACGATGTGGAAGTTCTCGTCGCCGCCGAAGTCCTTCTCGTACAGCACCGTGCCGTCGCCCTTCCAGCTGTAGCTGGAGATGTCGCGGGCGCTCTCGCGCGTGATCTGGCGCGGCGGCCCCACCGGCAGCCCGCCCTGCAGGCGCTGCACGAAGATGTTGCGGCGTGGCGTCGGCCCGCCGTCACCCAGCGCCGGCTGCATGAACGACAGCCACTGCCCGCCCTGGCTGATGCGGAAATAGGCGCGCTCGGGGTTGCGGAAGAAGTCGCGCAGCGGCAGCTCTGGCGGCGCAGCCGTGGCCGAGGGCATGGATGCCTGGGCCCGCGCCGGCAGCGGCAGCAACAACGCGACGGCGATCGACGCGGCCACGAGGGCCAGCGCCAGCGAGAGGTTCGACAAGGAGGGCAGCTTCATGCGGCCCAGTATCGCGAGCGCCCGCGCAGGCGCACCATCCCTTGAGACGAAACGCCGCACGCCGCGACCGAAAGGCCGCCACGCCGGCATGAACGGCGCCGGGCCCGCTGGCGGTGCCGCGCCTCAGGATTGGATGTAGTTCTCCAGCTGCCCGATGGTCTCGTCCTGGAACGCGATGATGTCGTCCATGATGTCGCGGATCGAGATCATGCCCATCACGGTGTCGCCGTCGATCACGGGCAGGTGGCGGATGCGCTTGTCGCGCATCAGCGCCATGCACTGGCGCGTACCGGTGCGCGGGCCGACCGAGACGACGTTGCGCGTCATGATCTCGTGCACCTGCGTCTCCTTCGAGTTGCGCCCCTGCAGCGCCACCTTGCGCGTGTAGTCGCGCTCGGAAACCACGCCGACCAGCTGGCCGTGGTCCATCACCATCAGCGCTCCCACCTCGTACTGCGCCAGCAGCTGCAGCGCATTGAAGACGGTTTCGTCGGGCCGCACGTGCCAGAGCGTGCCTTCGCGGGCGCGCAAGAGTTCCGAGACGGGTTTCATGGTCTGGCTCCCGAAGCGACAGAGTGCTGCGAGCCTACACAAACGACGCCGCGGCGCAAGGGGCGCGTGCCCGCAGGCGGGCCGCGGGCGAACCACTTGCTCATGGTCCAATCGGGGCATGGCCGATCTCCCCCCCAGCGCCGCCGCGGACGGCGTGCGTGTCTCCAAGCTGATGACTGAACGCGGGCTGTGCTCGCGCCGCGAAGCCGACGAGTGGATCGAGGCCGGCTGGGTGCGCGTGAACGGGCAGGTGGCGGTGCTGGGCCAGCGTGCGCGGCCCGACGCCGTGATCGACATCGAAGGCCGCGCCAAGGTGCAGCAGGCGCAGCGCGTCACGGTGCTGCTGCACAAGCCGGTGGGCTACGTCAGCGGCCAGGCCGAGGACGGCTACGAGCCGGCCTCGGTGCTGGTCACGCGCAACAACCGCTGGAAGGCCGACCCGAACCGGCTGGAGTTCCACCCCGGGCACCTGCGCCACCTGGCGCCGGCCGGGCGGCTGGACATCGATTCCACCGGCCTGCTGGTGCTGACGCAGGACGGCCGCATCGCCAAGCTGCTGATCGGCGACGAGACACGGGTCGAGAAGGAATACCTCGTGCGCGTGCAGCACCAGCGGCCGGGCCCGCTGCCCGACAGCGCGCTCGACCGGCTGCGCCACGGGCTGGAACTCGACGGCAAGCCGCTGCGCCCGGCGCGCGTGAGCTGGCAGAACGAGGACCAGCTGCGCTTCGTGCTGCGCGAAGGCCGCAAGCGGCAGATCCGCCGCATGTGCGAGCTGGTGGGGCTGCAGGTGCTGGGGCTGAAGCGAGTGCGCATCGGCAGCGTCAGCCTGGGCCAGCTGCCGGCGGGCCAGTGGCGCTACCTGGGCGAACACGAACGCTTCATCTGAGGCGCACCCCAACCCGCCGCCGTCAGGGCGCGCTGGCCGGCGACGAAGCCGCCATCGGCGGCACCGGGCCCACCGTGCGCGTGACGATCTGCTTCACCACCGCGCCGTCGTCCACCGAGCCCTGCTGCGTGCCTTCGCCGCGCGCCAGGCGTTCGCAGTCGGCGCGGTCGGCCGGCAGCTGGCGCTGGCAGCGCTGCACGGCGTTGGCCGCCAGCGCCTGCGGGCTGCTGTCGGGCTGCGGCTTGCGCGCCTGCGCGTCGCGCAGCACCGAACGGGCTTCGTACAGGCAGTCAGCCTTGCTCTGGCCGGGGCGGCCGGCAGCGCATTCGGCGACGTCGCGGCGGTAGGTCTGCTGCGGCGTCTGGGCCTGCAACCAAGCCGGCAGCAACAGGGCGGCGGTGAGGCACAGCGGTGCGAATCGGGACATGCGAGCTCCTGGTGACGCCGGATCGGCGCAGACCTGCAGCGTGCGCCGCGGCGCGCCGGGCGGCCAGCAGACGCCGGGCTGCGCGCGGGTAGGACAGCGCCTACCCCGCCGGCGCCCCGGGGCCGGCTAGGTGCCCAGCTGCGCCAGCCGCTGCTTGGCGTCGTCCAGGTTGGCCTTGGGCCCCTTGCCGGCCGCGACGAAACGCTGAAGCGCCGCGCGCGCCGCGTCATGGCGGCCCAGCAGCTGCAGCGCGATGCCGATGCGGTGGTCCAGCGGCAGCGTGTCGGCGCCCCGCAGCGCTGCGGCGTGTGCGTACAGCGCCAGCGCCTGCTCGGGCGCGCCGGTGTCGCTGAGCACGCGGCCCAGGCCGTAGTGGCCGATCGCCAGCGCCGGCCGTTCGCGGCGCAGGCGCTCGAAGTAGGGGCGCGCCTTCTCGGGCTGGCGCTCGTTCACCAGGCCGAAGGCCGCGCCGCGGGACCAGGCGTCGATGTCGACGGCCAGCGCGCTGTCGCCGCCGGGGTGGATGGCCTGCAGCTGCGCCAGCGCCGCTTCGTACTGGCGGTCCTGCAGCGCCACGCGCGCCTGCAGCGCGCGCTGCTGCTCAGGCCGTGGCGCGGCCTGCGCGGTGGCACGCGCCTGGTCGATGCCGCCGCCCAGCATGGCAGGCGCCAGCAGGTAGAACTCGACCACCGCGCCGCGTGCCGCGTGCCAATGCGGCGCCAGCACCAGCGCCTGCTGCAGCGCGCCCTTCACGCGGCCGATGCTGGAAGCCAACTTGAACATGCCGGCGCTGGCCGCATGCACGCCCAGCACCACGCCCAGCGTGAAGTGGCACGCGGCGGCCTGCGGCTGGCGCTGCACGCAGGCCGCGGCCTGCGCGATCACGGTCTCGCGCCGTGCGGCGTCCCCCTGCTGCAGCGCGCCGATGCCGGCCGCCAGCAGCGCCTGCACATCGTCGGCGTTCGCTGCCAGCCGCTGCTGGCCGGCGCGGCCCAGCTCGCCGTGGCGTTCGGCCGCATACAGCGCGTCGAGCGCCAGGTCCTGGAACATCTGCGCCGCGGCCGGCGGCGCCGTGCCTGCGAGCATGGCGGCAAGAGTGATGCCAGTGAGACAGGTGCGGACAGGCATGGTTCGAGGGGATGGCAGGGCAGCGGATTTGCACGATCATGCCGCCACCCCGGCGCCCCGCGCAGCCCATGCGACGAAGCGGCGCCGCCCTGCGACGAACCGCGAGAACCCGATGACACGCTCCCTGCTTCCGCTGCCGGCCCTGCTGGCCACCGCCGCCGCTGCCGTGCTTTCGACGGCCGCCCTGCCCGCCGCCGCCGGCCCCGGCCACCCACACGAGGCGCGCGCGGAAGCCGCTGCAGAGCGCGCCGCGGAGCGCCAGCGCCAGGACCTCTACAAGGCCTGGTTCCCCGACCTCGCCACCGCGCGCAAGGCAGCGATCTCGCTGCACGGGCGCCTGCTGGAGACCGAGTACGAACGCGGCTGGCAGATCTTCGAGCTCGACGGCGAGCACGCCGCGATCCTGCAGCGCTTCGGCTACCGGCTGGAGCCGGCCACCGAGTTCATCGCCCGGCGCAACGCCTTCCTCGACAGCATCGACGCCGCCAACGCGCGCCGCCGCACCACCGACGCCAGCGCTGCCGACGTCGGCGTGCAGGCCGTCCCCGGCTACGCCTGCTACGAGACGGTGGAAGAGACGCTCGCTGCCGCGCAGGGCATGGTGGCGGCCCGTCCGCAGCTGGCCACGCTGGTCGACATCGGCGACTCGTGGCAGAAGAGCACCAACCGCGGCGGCTACGACATGGCCGTGCTGCGCCTGACCAACGCGGCCACCACCGGCGCCGGTGGCGCGCCCAAGCCCAAGCTCTTCATCACCAGCGCCATCCACGCCCGCGAGTACGTCACGGCGCCGCTGTCGCTGGCCTTCGCGAAGTGGCTGTTCGACGGCCACGGCGTCAACGCCGACGCCACCTGGCTGCTCGACCACCACGAGGTGCACCTGCTGCTGCACACCAACCCCGACGGGCGCAAGAAGGCCGAGTCGGGCCTGTCGTGGCGCAAGAACACCAACACCGCCTACTGCGGCGCACGCAGCAACAACCGCGGCGCCGACCTCAACCGCAACTTCACGTTCGGCTGGAACAGCACCAACGGCCAGGGCTCCAGCGGCAACCAGTGCGACCAGACCTACCGCGGCCCCAGTGCCGCCAGCGAACCCGAGACGCGCGCGGTCGAGGCCTATGTGCGCAGCCTGTGGCCCGACCGCCGCGGCCCGGCGAAGACCGATGCCGCTCCCGCCGACACCAGCGGCATCCACATCGACCTGCACAGCTACAGCCAGCTCGTGCTGTGGCCCTGGGGCGACACCACCACGGCCGCGCCCAACGGTGCCGCGCTGCAGACGCTGGGCCGGCGCTTCGCCTGGTTCAACAACTACACGCCCACGCAGTCGATCGGCCTGTACCCCACCGACGGCACCAGCGACGGCCCGGGCTACGGCGAACTCGGCGTGGCCGCCTACACCTTCGAACTCGGCACCAGCTTCTTCCAGGACTGCGCCAGCTACGAGAACACCATCAAGCCGAGGAACCTGCAGGCGCTGGTCTACGCCGCCAAGGTGGCGCGCGCGCCGTACCAGTTGCCGGGCGGGCCTGATGTGACGGCGCTGTCGCTGAGCGCGGCCGTGGTCGACGCCGGCACGCCGGTGACGCTGACCGCCAGCGTCAGCGACACCCGCTTCCAGCAGGGCAACGGCGCCGAGCCGGTGCAGGCCATCGCCGCGGTGCAGGCCTTCGTCGACGTGCCGCCCTGGGCCGACGGCGCCACGCCGCTGGCGCTGGCCGCGGCCGACGGCAGCTTCAACAGCAGCACCGAAGGCGCCACCGGCGTGCTCGACACGGCAGCACTGGCCGCCGGGCGCCACACCGTGTTCGTGCGCGGCATCGACACCAGCGGCCAGGCCGGCCCGGTGAGCGCTGTGTTCCTGGACATCGGCGGCACGCCGCCCCCGCCGCCGCCGGCCATCACGCTGGCACTGTCGAGCACCAAGGTGCGCTTCAACCGCTGGGACGTCACGCTGACCTGGGGCAACGCCAGCGGTGCCAACGTCGACCTCTACGTCAACGGCGGCCTGCTCACCAGCACCGCCAACGACGGCAGCTACACCGAGCAGCGCGGCCGCGGCACCTGGCGCTATAAGGTCTGCCAGAGCGGCAGCACGGCCACCTGCTCGGCGGAGCAGAGCGTCACCTTCTAGCCCGTCTGGTCGGCACTGGCACGGCCCTGATAATCCGGGCCGATGCCTTCCCTGTCCCCGCCGGCGGCAAGCGTGCCGCCGCGCCACGTTTCCCACGCGCTCGCCGCGCTCGCGCTGGCCTTGCTGCTGGGCCTGCAGCCCGTCAGCACCGACGTCTACCTGCCGGCCCTGCCGATGCTCACACGCGCTTTCGGCGCGCCGATGACGGCGGTGCAGCTGACGATGTCGGCGCTGATCCTGGCCTTCGGCCTGGGCCAGCTGTTCTGGGGCCCGGTGGCCGACCGCGTGGGCCGCCGCCCGGTGCTGCTGTGGGGCCTGGCGCTGTACACGCTGGCCAGCGCCGCCTGTGTGGTGGCCGGCAGCATCGAGACGCTGATCGTCGCGCGCGCGCTGCAGGGCGCCTGCCTGGCCGCCGCGGTGGTGGTGGCGCGCGCCATCCTGCGCGACCTGTACGAGCCGCACGAAGGCGCGCGCGTGATGTCGCTGGCGCTCTCGGGGCTGGCCGTGATCGCCATCGCCGGGCCGGCGCTGGGCGGGCTGCTGGCGGCCACGCTGGGCTGGCGCGCGACGCTGGCGCTGGTGGCGACCTGCGGCGCCGCGACGCTCGCCTTTGTCGCCCTGCGCCTGCCCGAAACGCTGCTGCACAAGAACCCGCGCGCCACTGCGCCCGGGCCGCTGCTCGCGGCGTGGTCGCAGATCGGCCGCCACCCGACCTTCCTGGCCTGGACGCTGCTGACGGCCTGCACCTATGGCGGGCTGTTCGTGATCCTGTCGGGCTCGTCCTTCGTCTACATGGACATGCTGGGCCTGTCGGCCGCGGCCTACGGCGCGGCGATGGCCAGCGGCTCGCTGGCCTACATGGCCGGCACCTTCGTGTGCCGGCGCTGGATCCCGCGCCACGGCATGGCCGGCACGGTGGCGCGCGGCGGGCTGTTCACGCTGGCGGCGGCCGCGCTCATCGTCGGGCTGGCACTGGCCGGCGTGCACAGCGTCTGGGCCGTGCTGGTGCCGCAGTGGCTGTTCTGCTTCGGCCATGGCCTGCACCAGCCCTGCGGCCAGGCCGGTGCGGTGGGGCCGTTCCCGCGCCACGCGGGCGCGGCGTCGGCGCTGGCGGGTTGTCTGCTGTCGCTGGTGGCCTTCGGCATCGGCCAGTGGCTGGGCACGGCGCTGTCGGACCAGGTGCTGCCCTATGCGCTGGGCGTGGGCGTGTGGGGCACGCTCACGGCCCTGGTGGCCTGGACGCTGGTGCGGCGGCTGCCGGTGCCGCAGCGCTGATGCCGGGATGACCCCGACATGACCCTGCGCGCCGTCGGCCTGGCCGGCCCCACCGCCTCGGGCAAGACCGCGGCGGCGCTGGCCTTCGCGGCGCAGTGCCCGCTGGAGATCGTCAGCGTCGACTCGGCGCTGGTCTACCGCGGCATGGACATCGGCACCGCCAAGCCCAGCGCCGCCGAACGCGCCGCGGTGCCGCACCACCTGATCGACATCCTCGACCCCACCGAGGCCTACTCGGCCGCGCGCTTCGTGGCCGACGCCACGCGGCTGGTGGCCGAGATCAACGCCCGCGGCCGGCTGGCGCTGCTGGTGGGCGGCACGATGCTGTACTTCAAGGCGCTGCTGGAAGGCCTGGACACGCTGCCCGCGGCCGACCCCGCCGTGCGCGCCACGCTCGACGCCCGCGCCGCTGCCGAGGGCTGGCCCGCGCTGCACGCTGAACTGGCTCGCGTGGACCCGGCCACCGCGGCGCGGCTGGCGCCCGGCGACAGCCAGCGCATCCAGCGCGCGCTGGAGGTGTGGCAACTCAGCGGCAAACCCTTGTCGGCCTGGCACGGCAGCGCCCGCCAGCCGGTGCTGCCGCTGCCGCTGGTGGCGCTGGAGCCAACGTCTCGCGCATGGCTGCACACACGCATCGCCGAGCGCTTCGACGCCATGCTGGCCGCCGGCTTCGTGGACGAACTGCGCACCTTGCGCGCGCGGGGCGACCTGCACCCCGACCTGCCGGCGATGCGCTGCGTAGGCTACCGGCAGGCCTGGCAGACCTGGGACGCGGTGGAGGCCGGCAACCTGGCTCCGCTGCGCACGCAGGGCGTGGCGGCGACGCGCCAGCTGGCCAAGCGCCAGCTGACCTGGCTGCGGTCGCTGCCGCAGCGTGTGGTGGTGCCCTGCGACGCGCCCGACGCGCTGGAAAAGGCCCAGGCCGCGCTGCATGTGGCCGCTGCGGCATCATCGGCCGCGTGATGCTGGAACTCGCCGGTCTGTCCAAGTCGTTCGGAACGACCCACGTCTTCGGCGGCGTCACGCTGTCGCTGGCGCCCGGCGAGTTCGTCGCGCTGCTGGGCGAATCGGGTGTCGGCAAGTCGACGCTGCTGAACTGCATCGCCGGGCTGGAGCAGGCCGACAGCGGCCGTGTCGTCGTCGCCGGGCAGGACCTGGCCACGCTGGACGAAGCCGGCCGCGCCCGGCTGCGGCGCGCCAAGCTGGGCTTCGTGTTCCAGGCCTTCCACGTGCTGCCGCACCTGACCGTGGCCGACAACGTGGCGCTGCCGCTGCTGCTGCTGGGCCGGCCCGATGCGGCGCGCGTGCAGCAGCTGCTGGACGCCGTGGGCCTGGACGGGCTGGGCGGGCGCTTCCCGGCGCAGCTGTCGGGCGGGCAGCTGCAGCGGGTGGCGATCGCGCGCGCGGTGGTGCATGCGCCGGGGCTGATCCTGGCCGACGAGCCCACCGGCAATCTCGACCCCGTCACCGCCGAACGTGTGCTGGGCGTGCTGCTGGCCCAGGTGCGCGAGGCCGGCGCGGCCTGCCTGCTCGTCACGCACTCGGCGGCAGCCGCGGCGCGCGCCGACCGCGTGCTGCGGCTGAGCCCGCAGGGCGTGCACACGACGTGACGCTGCACCTCGTCGCCGGCCTGCTGCGGCGCGAATGGCGCCACCATCCCTGGCGCCACGGCATCGCGCTGCTGGCGGTGGCGCTGGGCGTGGCGCTGGCGTATTCGGTGCACCTGATCAACGGCTCCGCGCTGTCGGAGTTCTCGGCCGCGGTGCGCGCCGCCAACGGCGCGCCCGACCTGGTGCTGCGCGGCCAGGGCGGCGGTTTCGACGAGACGCTGGCCGACCGCGTCGCCACCGACCCCGCGGTGCAGCTGGCCAGCCCCGTGGTGGAGATCGACACCTACACCCGCGGCCGCGACGGCCAGCGCGTGGCCGTGCGCGTGCTGGGCGTGGACGGCCTGCGCGTGGGCGCGCTGGCGCAGGACCTGCAACCGCGCCACGCCGACGACCAGCCGCGGCTGGCCTTCCTGGACCCGGACCGCGTCTTCCTCAATGCTGCAGCGCGCGAGCGCAGCGGTGCCACGGATGGCACGCTGCTGCCGCTGCAAAGCGGCATGGCCTGGCAGACGCTGCAGGTCGCCGGCAACGTCGCGGCCGGCGGGCCGCCGCTGGTGGTGATGGACATCGCCGGCGCGCAGACCCACTTCGGCTGGACCGGGCGGCTGTCGCGCATCGACCTGCGGCTGGTGCCCGGCAGCGACCGCGCCGCACTGCTGCAGCGGCTGGCGCTGCCGCCGGGCGTGGACGCCGTGACGGCCGACGACGGCGCGCAGCGCGTCAGCAACCTGTCGCGCGCCTACCGCGTGAACCTGACAGTGCTGGCGCTGGTGGCGCTGTTCGTCGGCGCCTTCCTCGTGTTCTCGGTGGTGGCGCTGTCGGTGGCGCAGCGCACGCCCGGCTTCGCGCTGCTGGGCGTGCTGGGGCTCACCGCGCGCGAGCGCCGCGGCCTCGTGCTGGCCGAGTGCGCCGCCATCGGCGCTGCCGGCGGCGTGCTCGGCGTGGCGCTGGGCACCGGCATGGCGGCCGCGGCGCTGCGGCTGCTGGCGGGTGATCTGGGCGGCGGCTACTTCCCGGGCATCGCGCCGCAGCTGCAATTCAGCACTGCCGGCGCTGCGGGCTTCGCGCTGCTGGGGCTGCTGGCCGCGCTGGTGGGCGGCTGGTGGCCGGCGCTGCAGGCCGAGCGGCTGAGCCCGGCGCTGGCGCTGAAGGGCCTGGGCCAGCCCGATGCGCAGGCGCCGCCGGCCTGGCCCGGTCTGGCGCTGCTGGCCACGGGCGGGCTGCTGGCGCTGCTGCCGCCGATCGCCGGCCTGCCGCTGGCGGCCTACGTGGCGGTGGCGGCACTGCTGTTCGGCGGCGTGGCGCTGGTGCCGGCCGTTGTGCACGCATTGCTGGCCGCGGTGCCGCGGCCGCGCGGCGCGCTGGCGCTGCTGGCCCTGCAGCGCGCGCGCTTCCAGCGCCGCACGGCCACGGCGGCGGTGGCCGGGGTGGTGGCCAGCCTGGCGCTGAGCGTGGCGCTGACGGTGATGGTCACGAGCTTCCGCCAGGGTGTGTCGACCTGGCTCGACAGCGTGCTGCCGGCCGACCTGTACGCACGCACCGCCGGCAGCAGCGGCGCCGCCGAGCAGGCCTGGCTGCCGCCCGACTTCGTGCAGCGCGCGGCCGGCCTGCCCGGCGTGGCGCGTGTGCAGGGCGCGCGGCTGCGGTCGCTGCAGCTGGCCGCCGGCCGGCCCGCGGTGGCGCTGGTGGCGCGCCCGCTGGCCGACGTGGCCGCGGCGCTGCCGCTGGTGGCGCCCGCGCTGGCCGCGTCGACGCTGCAGCCCGGCGAGACCGCGGTGTACGTCAGCGAAGCGATGGTCACGCTCTACGGCGCCACGCCCGGCAGCACGCTGGTGCTGCCGCTGACCGGGCCCGGCGGCACGCAGGAAGCCACCGTGCGCGTGCTGGGTGTGTGGCGCGACTACGCACGCCAGTTCGGCGCCATCGCCATCGCCGACACCGACTACCAGCGCCTCACCGGCGACACCCGCATCAACGATCTCGCACTGTGGCTCGCGCCCGGCGCCGAGATGGCCAGCGTGCAGGCCGGGCTGCGCGGCCTGCTGCCCGACCCGACGCTGCTGGACTTCGCGGCCACCAGCGAGCTGCGTGTGCTGTCGCTGCGCATCTTCGACCGCAGCTTCGCCGTCACCACCTACCTGCAGGCGGTGGCGATCGCGATCGGGCTGGTGGGCATCGCCGCCAGCCTGTCGGCCCAGGTGCTGGCGCGGCGCAAGGAATTCGGCCTGCTCGCCCACCTGGGGCTGACGCGGGCGCAGGTCGTCGGCGTGGTGGCCGGCGAAGGCGCGGCCTGGATGGCGGCGGGCACGCTGGTGGGGCTGGCGCTAGGCATCGTCGTCAGCATGGTGCTGGTGCACGTGGTGAACCCGCAGAGCTTCCACTGGACCATGGACCTGGTGCTGCCCTGGGACCGCCTGGGCCTGCTGTGCGGCGCGGTGTGGCTGGCCGGCGTGGCCACGGCCGCGTTCAGCGCGCGCAGCGCCGCCGGGCGCTCGGCCGTGCTGTCGGTGAAGGAGGACTGGTGAAGCGTCGAAGCATGATCACGCTGCTGCCGGCGGCACTGCTGCCGACCCCGGCGCTGGCCCGCGTGCGCCGGGGCCGGGTGCTGACCTTCCCGCGCGACCACGGCACCCACAACGACACCGGCACCGAGTGGTGGTACGCCACCGGCTGGATGGGCACCGAACAGGCACCACGCCTGGGCTTCCAGCTCACCTTCTTCCGCAGCAGCACCGGCCTGGCCGCCGGCAGCACCAGCCGTTTCGCACCGCGCCACCTGCTGTTCGCGCATGCCGCCGTCACCGACCTGCAGGCCGGCCGCCATCTGCACGCGCAGCGCATCGCGCGCTGGTCGGGCGACCCGCTGGCCGTGCCGGCGCGCGCGGCCATCGACGACACCGACGTACACATCGGCGACTGGCACCTGCGGCGCAGCAACGGCAACGGGTACGTGGCGCGCCTGCCGGGCGACGACTTCGCGCTCGACCTGGTGCTGCAGACCACGCAGCCGCCGCTGCTACAGGGTGACGCCGGCTTCTCGCGCAAGGGCCCGCTGGAAGCGCAGGCCAGCCACTACTACAGCCAGCCGCAGCTGCAGGTGCAAGGCAGCATCACGCTGGGCGGCCAGCGCATCGCCCTGCCCGGCCGCGCCTGGCTCGACCACGAATGGAGCGACGCCTACCTCGCGCCCGAGGCCGTGGGCTGGGACTGGGCGGGGCTGAACCTCTTCGACGGCAGCGCGCTCACGGTGTTCCAGCTGCGCCGCGCCGACGGCACGGCGCTGTGGGCCGGCGGCAGCCACCGGCCGGCCGGCGGCACCGTGCGCGCGTTTGCCACCGACGCCGTGCAGTTCAGCGCCGGCCGCCGCTGGACCAGCCCGGCCACGCAGGCCAGCTACCCGGTGCAGTGGCAGGTGGAAACACCCGCCGGCCGCTTCACCGTGCGCAGTCTGCTCGACGCGCAAGAGATGGACAGCAGCGGCAGCACCGGCACGGTCTACTGGGAGGGCTTGTCCGAGGTGCTGGACGGCAGCGGGCGCCGCGTCGGGCTGGGGTACCTGGAGATGACCGGCTACGCGGGCCGGCTGCGCATGCGCTGACTGCCGCCGGCGGCCCGCCGTCAGGGCGTCAGAGCGTCGGCCCGGCCGCCTGGTTGTCGCCCACCGAGGGCCCGATCTTGCGCACCCGGCCCAGGTCGACCGGCGCTGCGCGCACGCAGTTGCCGCCGGCCTGGCGGGCGGCCTGCACCGCGGCATCGGCATCGTCGACCAGCGCCGACAGGCTCTGGTGGGCCGGCCGCAGCGCGGCCACGCCGACGCTGACCGTCACGTGCAGGTCCGCCGGCTCGAACGGGATGTGCAGGCCCTCGATGCGTTCGCGGATGCGCTCGGCCACGTCGAGCGCGCCGATGGGGTCGGCATGCGCCAGCCACACGGCCAGCTGCGCGCCACCGAAGCGCGCGATGGCATCGGCACCGCGCAGCGTGGGTTCGGTGTGGCGCGCCAGCGCGCGCAACACGGCGTCGCCGGCGGCCACACCGCGGGTCTCGCACAGGCGGTGGAAGCGGTCCACGTCCACCAGCAGCAGCGCGGCGCCACTGCCGTAGCGCCGGGCACGCGCCCATTCGCGTTCGGACAGCGCCAGGAAGTGGGCGCGGTTGGCCACGCCGGTGAGCGGGTCGACGGTGTCCAGGCGCGCCAGCTGCGCGCGGCTGCGCTGCAGCTCGTGCCGCTGGCCCAGCAGCACCACGCCCAGCGGCACGGCCACCGCGGCCACGGCCAAGGCGGCGGCGATGGGGGCGGCAAGTTGCGCCGCGAAGTCGCCGAGCGCGGCCGCCAGCGCCCAGGCCAGCCCGGCGGCCAGCAGCGCCAGCAGGCCGCCACCGGCCGCGGCCAGCGCCAGCCGGCGTGCTCGCCGGACGCCGGCGCCCGGTGCGGCGTCGACCAGCGGGGGCGGCCCGGGGGGCAGCGGTTGGGGGGGGGCGTGGTTGCTCACGGTGACGCGGTCCAGTCCCATATTCGACCACAACCCCTGCCGCTTGAGCCCGCAGCCGCCACCCTGGATGCGGGGTGCGCGCGGCCTTTGCACGGGCGTGCCTACACTCGTGGCCATGAACTCCCCCAGCGCGGCCCTGCCCGCGACACTCCGCCCCGGCGAACCCGCCCCTGGCCAGCGCGTGCGCTCGCTGTCGGGCCTGCTGCCCTTCGTGCGGCCCTACCGTGGCCGCATCGCGCTGGCCGTCGTCTTCCTGGTGATGGCCGCAGCCAGCACGCTGGCCTTCCCGGTGGCACTGAAGCTGCTGATCGACCAGGGCCTGGTCGCCGCCGACCCCGGCGAGCGCCTGCTCGCGCTGCGTGGCCACTTCCTGGCGCTGTTCGGCGTGGGCGCGGCGCTGGGCCTGTTCTCGGCGGCGCGCTTCTACATGGTCACCTGGCTGGGCGAACGCATCACGGCCGACCTGCGCAATGCCGTCTACGCCCACGTCATCCGCCAGAGCCCGGAATTTTTCGAGACCACGCAGACCGGCGAGGTGCTGAGCCGCCTGACCACCGACACGACGCTGGTGCAGACGGTGGTGGGCAGCAGCCTCAGCATGGGCCTGCGCAACACCGTGATGGGCATCGGCGCGCTGGGTGCGCTGGTCTGGACCAACCCCTACGTGATGGGCCAGGTGCTGGGCATCCTGGTGCTGGTGGTGCTGCCCAGCCTGTACTTCGGCCGCCGCGTGCGCAAGCTCAGCCGCGCCAGCCAGGACCGCGTGGCCGACAGCAGCGCCATCGCCGCCGAGGTGCTGAACGCCGTGCCGGTGGTGCAAAGCTACGTGCAGGAAGGCCGCGAGGCAGCGCGCTTCGACCAATCCACCGAGAACGCCTTCGAGACCGCGAAGAAGCGCACCGCGGTGCGCTCGTTCCTGGTCGGCTTCATGATCACCGCCACCTTCGGCGCGCTGCTGTGGGGCCTGTACCAGGGCACGCAGGCGGTGGTGCGCGGCGACATCACGGCCGGCCACCTGGGGCAGACGGTGGTGTTCGTGATCATCTTCGTCGGCGCGGTGGCGGTGCTGAGCGAGGTCTACGGCGACCTGCTGCGTGCCGCAGGCGCCACCGAGCGGCTGATGGAGCTGCTGGCCACGCGCTCGCCTGTTGCCGACCCGGCCGTGCCGCAGCCGCTGCCGCCGGTGCGCGGCGGCTCGGCGGTGCAGCTGCAGGACGTGCGCTTCCACTACCCGTCGCGGCCCAAGCAGGCGGCGCTGGACGGCATCACGCTCGACGTGCGCCCCGGCGAGACCGTGGCCCTGGTCGGCCCCAGCGGCGCCGGCAAGAGCACGGTGCTGCAGCTGCTGCTGCGCTACTACGACGTGCACCAGGGCCAGGTGCTGCTCGACGGCGTGCCGGTGCAGCAGCTGCGCCTGGCCGACCTGCGCCAGCGCATCGGCATCGTGCCGCAGGACAGCACCATCTTCTCGGCCAGCGCGATGGACAACATCCGCTACGGCCGCCCCGACGCCAGCGACGACGAGGTGCGGGCCGCCGCAACGGCCGCGTTCGCGCACGACTTCATCAGCGCGCTGCCCGAGGGCTACGACACCTTCCTGGGCGAGCGCGGCGTGCGCATCTCGGGCGGCCAGCGCCAGCGCATCAGCATCGCGCGCGCGATGCTGAAGAACCCGCCGCTGCTGCTGCTGGACGAAGCCACCAGCGCGCTCGATGCCGAGAGCGAGCGCATGGTGCAGGCGGCGCTGGAAGCGGCGATGCAGGGCCGCACCACCATCGTCATCGCGCACCGCCTCGCCACGGTGCTGCGCGCCGACCGCATCGTCGTGCTCGATGCCGGCCGCATCGTCGAGACCGGCACGCACGCCGAGCTGGTGGCGCAGGGCGGGCTGTACGCGAAGCTGGCGGCGATGCAGTTCGAGCTGCAGCCGCCGGCAAACGCGGCAGAGTAGACGGCATTGCGTTGGCGGTTAGGATGGACCGATCCACGTTGCCCACCCACGCCCCGTGAGCCCCGCCCCCACCGCCCGCAGCGACGTGTCCGAGACCGTGCTCGTGGTCGAAGACAGCGTGCTGCTGCGCGACATCGTCGTGCACACGCTGCAGGACCACGGCTACCGCGTGCTGGCCGCCGACAGCGGCGAGCAGGCCCTGCAGCTGATGACGACCCGGCCGCGGCCCGACCTGGTGCTGCTCGACGTGCTGCTGCCCGGCATCGACGGCTTCGAGCTGCTGCGCCGCTGGCGCGCCGACCCGGCCACCGCGGCGCTGCCGGTGATGCTGCTCACCGCGCTGCACGCCGACACCGACGAACTGCGCGGTCTTCAGCTGGGCGCCGACGACTACCTGACCAAGCCGGTGCAGCCGCTGGTGCTGCTGGCGCGCGTGCGCACGCAGCTCGACGCCGCGCGCGCACGCGCCTCGCTGCGCGACCAGAACGCCCGCCTGGAAGCCGAGGTGGCGCGCCGCATGGCCGAGAACGAACTGGTGCAGGACCTGGCCATCCGCGCGCTGGCGCACCTGGCCGAGACCCGCGACAACGAGACCGGCCGCCACCTGCAGCGCACCCAGGCCTACGTGGAGATGCTGGCCCAGGATCTGTACGACCACGGCCTGCACGCCGACCAGCTCGGGCCGCGGCAGATCCGGCTGCTGGCGCGTTCGGCGCCGCTGCACGACATCGGCAAGGTCGGCATCCCCGACCACATCCTGCTCAAGCCGGGCAAGCTCGACGCTGCCGAGTGGGCCGTGATGCAGACCCACGCCGCGCTCGGCGCGCAGGCCATCGAGGCGGCCGAACGCGACGTCGACGGCGCGGTGGACTTCCTGCGCCTGGCCAAGCAGATCGCCCACTGGCACCACGAGCGCTGGGACGGCAGCGGCTACCCCGACGGCCTGGCCGGCGACGCCATCCCGCTGGGCGCGCGGCTGATGGCGCTGGCCGACGTCTTCGACTCGCTGGTCTCGCCGCGTGTGTACAAGCGCCCGATGCCCTGCGACGAGGCGCGCGAGGTCATCCGGCAGGGTCGCGGCCAGCACTTCGACCCCGCCGTGGTCGACGAGTTCGAACGCTGCTACGCCGCGTTCTGCGCCATCGCGGCGACCCACGCAGACGAGCCCGATAATCCGGCGCCATGACGCGCCCGATCCGTTCGCAGTACGAAGACTTCATGCGCCTGGTGGACACCACCGGCGTCGCCAAGGCCGACCGCACCGGCACCGGCACGAAGAGCCTGTTCGGCCACCAGATGCGCTTCGACCTGCGCGAAGGCTTCCCGCTGGTGACCACGAAGAAGGTGCACCTGAAAAGCATCGTCCTGGAACTGCTGTGGTTCCTGCGCGGCGACGGCAACGCACGCTGGCTGCAGGAACGCGGCGTGACGATCTGGGACGAATGGGCCGCCCCCGACGGCGACCTGGGCCCGGTCTACGGCGTGCAGTGGCGCAGCTGGCCCACGCCCGACGGCGGCCACATCGACCAGATCGCGCAGGTCGTGCAGCAGCTCAAGAGCAACCCCGACAGCCGCCGCATCATCGTGAGCGCGTGGAACGTGGCCGCGCTGCCGCAGATGGCGCTGATGCCCTGCCACGCGTTCTTCCAGTTCTACGTGGCCGAAGGGAAACTCAGCTGCCAGCTCTACCAGCGCAGCGCCGACATCTTCCTGGGCGTGCCGTTCAACATCGCCAGCTACGCGCTGCTGACGCACATGCTGGCGCAGCAGTGCGACCTGGAAGTCGGCGACTTCATCTGGACCGGCGGCGACTGCCACATCTACAGCAACCACGCCGAGCAGGTGGCACTGCAGCTCAGCCGCGCGCCGCACCCGTACCCGGTGCTGCACATCAAGCGCCGGCCCGACTCGATCTTCGACTACCAGTACGAAGACTTCGAGGTGCTGGACTACGTGCACCACCCGGCGATCAAGGCGCCGGTGGCGGTGTAGGCCGTGACCAACCTCGTGCCCGCCCGCCCCGTGCTCACGCTGATCGCCGCCGTCGCCCGCAACGGCGTCATCGGCCACGCCAACCAGTTGCTGTGGAAGCTGCCGGAGGACATGGCGCACTTCCGCAGCGCCACCGCGGGCTGCCCGGTGGTGATGGGCCGCAAGACCTGGGACTCGCTGCCGCCGCGCTTCCGGCCGCTGCCGGGGCGGCGCAACATCGTCGTCACGCGCAACCCCGACTGGCAGGCGCCGGGCGCCGAGGTCGCGGCCTCGCCGGCGGCGGCGCTGGCGCTGGCGGGCGCGGTCGAGCGGGTGTTCGTGATCGGCGGCGCCGACCTCTACGCCGCGGCGCTGCCGCTGGCCGACGAGCTGCTGCTGACCGAGCTGGATGCCGACTTCGACGGCGACACGCGTTTCCCGGCCTGGGACCGCGGCACCTTCGCCGAAGTCGAGCGGCAGACGCAGCGCGCCGCGCCGCCGAACGACTTCGACATCAGCTTCGTGCGTTACCGGCGCCGCTGACGCTGCGGGGGCCGGGCCGGCCTGACCGGCTCATTCGGCCTTCGCGCCGCTGTCCTTCACGACCTTGGCCCACTTCGTGATCTCGGCGGCCTGGAACTGCGCCAGTTCCTCGGGGCTGGAGATCCAGCTCTCCAGGCCCAGCGTCTTCATGCGCTCGGCCACGTCGGGCAGCGCGAACACCCGCTTCATTTCGGCGTTCACACGCGCCACCACCTCGCGCGGCGTGCCGGCGGGGGCGAACACCGCGAACCAGGTCGTGGCCTCGAAGCCGGGCACGGTCTCGGCCACCGTGGGCACGTCGGGCGCGGCACCCGAGCGCCGTGCGGTGGTCTGCGCCAGCGCGCGGATCTTGCCTTCCTTGGCCATCGGCAGCGCCGAAGGCATGTTGTCGAACATCAGCTGGATCTGCCCGCCCACCAGGTCGGGGATCGCGAACTGCCGGCCCTTGTAGGGCACGTGCGTCATCTTCGTGCCGGTGAGCGACTGGAACAGCTCGCCCGAGACGTGCACCGAGGTGCCGATGCCCGGCGAGCCGTAGCTCAGCGTGCCCGGGTTCGCCTTCATGTAGGCCACCAGCTCGGCCACGCTCTTCACCGGCAGGCTGTTGGTGACGACCAGCAGGTTCGGCGCCGAGGCCACGTGGGCCACGGGCACGAAGTCACGCACCATGTCGTAGGGCAGCTTTGCGTACAGCGCGCCGTTGATGGCGTGCGTGCCCACCGTGCCCATCACCAGCGTGTGGCCGTCGGCCGGGGCCTTGGCCACGAAGTCGGCGCCCAGGTTGCCGCCGGCGCCGGGCTTGTTCTCGACCACCACCGTCTGGCCCAGCTGCGCCTTGTCGGCGAACAGCCGCGCCAGGATGTCGGGCGCGCCACCGGGCGGGAAGGTGACGACCAGGCGCACCGGCTTGTTCGGGAAGCCCTGGGCCGCCGCCGACAGCGGGACCGTCATGGCCGCGAGGGCGGTGGCGGCCAGCGCCAGGCCGGAGAGGAACTGCTTGCGTTGCATCGTGTCTCCGTGTCGTTGTCGTGACGGCCGCGTGCGGCACCACCGCGCTGCATCCGACGGGCATGGCACGGTGCCGACCCAGGATAGACGCGCCTGCCTACCATCCGCAATGGCGTTGTCACGCGCCCGGCAAGCGCAGCGGTTAGAATCTCGCGGTTACCCGCCTCGTTCCCGAGGTCACCGTGCAAGGGCCTGTCCGCTTTTGTTCATCGGCACGCCCGATGTCCTGCAGCCCCCCTCTTTCACCCTTGGCCTGGCGACGAAGCCGCGCACCTTTGCGCAGCCAGCGTTGTTGCACGCTGGTTCACACCGCCAGGAGACTTTGTTTGGCCAAGGAAGAACTGATCGAAATGCAAGGCACCGTCGACGAGGTGCTGCCCGATTCCCGTTTCCGCGTGACGCTGGAAAACGGCCACGTGCTGGTGGCCTACACCAGCGGCCGCATGCGCAAGCACCACATCCGCATCCTCGCGGGTGACGCGGTGTCGCTGGAACTGTCGCCCTACGACCTGAGCAAGGGCCGCATCACGTTCCGCCACATCGAGCGCCAGCGCCCCGCGCCGGGCGCGCAGCAGCGCCGCTGAAGGCGTTGCCCCTGGCGCTGCGGTCCCGCGCAGCGCCTACAGCGTGCGGATCTGCAGCCGGCGCACGCGGATCGTGCCACCGGCCGACTGCAGTGCGATCGGCCCGCTGCGGAAGCGCTGGTCGCGCCGTTCGGCCACCTTGCGGCCGTTGCGCGCGATCGCGATGCGCTCGCCGCGCGCGCTGACCTCCAGCGTGCTCCAGCGGTCCACCGCCAGCGTGTCGGGCCGCCAGTCGGCGATCTCGACCTCGTGGCTGTTGTCGGCCGCCACCCGCCGGCGGTCCTGGCAGCGCAGGAACAGCCCGCTGTCGGCCGCCGCGTCGGCCCAGAACTCGGCCCGCAGTTCGAAGTCGGTGTAGCTGTCGGCCGAGACCAGGAAGCCGGCCCGGCCCTGCAGGCCCTGCACGGCACCGCCCGCAACACTCCAGCGACCCACCCCCAGCGGCGACCAGCCTGCGAGTGTGCCGGGGTCGCTGCCGTCGATCAGCGTCGTCCAGCCGCGGCCTGACGGACCCAGCACGCCCGATGCCGACGGCGGCGCGCCAGTGCTGCCACCGCCTGCGCAGGCGGCCAGCAGGGGGGGAAGGGCCATCGCGGCCAGGAAGACTCTGCGGTCCATCGTGTGTGGGTGCGTGTGCGTTGCTTGCTGCGGCTGCTTCCTGACACAGCGTACCGCGCGCAGTCGCGCCGCCGCCCCCATCCACACCAAGGCTTGCAAGCGTTACGCCGCGGGCCGCGGAGCCGCGGCGCTGCGGCTCAGGCCGGCGCGGCGCCCTCGAAGGCCCGCTGCAGCAGCGCGCGCAGCGCGGCACGCTCCAGCGGCCGCGGGTTCGGGTACGGCGTGGTCACGGCCAGATCGGCGGCGCGGTCCAGGCCGTCTGCCGGCATGCCGATGTCGCGCAGCGCGGTCGGCGCGCCCAGGCGCTGCGCCAGCGCGTGCAGCGCCGCCGGGGCCCCGCCCGGTGCATCGCCGGCCACGCCCAACGCGCGGGCGATGCGCGCCATCGCCTGCGGCGCCTGCGCGGCGTTGTAGGCCAGCGCGTGCGGCAGCACCACCGTGTGCACCTCGGCGTGCGGCAGGTTGAAGCTGCCGCCCAGCGTGTGGCAGAGCTTGTGGTGCAGGCCCATCGCGGTGGCGCCGAGCACGATGCCGCACAGCCACGCGCCCTGCAGCAGGTCGCTGCGCGCCGCCAGGTCGTGCGGGTCGGCCTGCAGCCGCGGCAGTGCTGCCGTGCAGGCGCGGATGCCCTCTTCGGCCATCAGCGCGATCACCGGGTTGGTGTCGGGCGCGTACAGGCCTTCGGCGCCGTGCGCCACCGCGTTCAACGCGCTCGTGATGCTCAGGCCCAGCGGCAGCGTCAGCGACAGCTCGGGGTCGTAGAGCACGGTCTTCGGCAGCACGCGCACGTCGCGCCCCGTCTTCTTCACGCCGGCGTCGGTGATGCCGTAGATCGGCGTCATCTCGCTGCCCGCATACGTGGTGGGCACGGCCAGGATGGGCAGGCCCGCGTCGAGCGCGATGGCCTTGCCCAGCCCGGTGGTGGAGCCGCCGCCGATGGCCACGGCGCAGTCGGCGCCCAGCCGCCGCGCCTCGGCGCGCGCGGCCTGCGCGGTCTCGAGCGGCACGTGCATCTGCGCCTCGGCGAAGATGCCGGCGCAGCGCGTGCCCAGCAGTGCCGCCACGCGCTCGGCCGCCGCGCGCTGCTCGGGCGTGCACAGCACCAGCGCACGCGTGGCGCCGAGTTGCGCGATCTCGGCCGGCAGCTGCTGCAGCACGCCGGCGCCGAAGACCACGCGGCTGGGGTGGGCCTGGTAGATGAAGTGCGTCGTCATGCCGGGCATTGCATCAAAGCCCGGGCGGTGCACCAAGCGCCTGCGTCGGGAAACAGTTTTCCTGCGGGCTCCGGTGCCCCGCCGTTCACGACGTCCTCACGACGTCCACTTGCGCTCGTAGTCCATGCGCACGAAGTGCTCGGCGACGAAATCGACGAAGCAGCGCACCTTGGCCGGCAGGTGCCGGCGCGTGGGGTAGGCGATGTTGATCGTCAGCCGCGGCAGGTCCCACTCGGGCAGCAGCGGCACCAGGCGGCCGGCGACGATGTCGTCGTGCACGATGTACATCGGCTGCACCAGGATGCCCAGGTGCTTCAGCGCCGCGGCGCGCAGCACCTGGCCGTCGTTGCTTTCCAGCAGGCCCTGCACCGCCACCACCGTCTCGTGCCCGTCGCGCGTGAAGCGCAGCTGGCTGGGCTGGTTGGCCAGGTTGTAGATCAGCAGCCGGTGCTGCAGCAGGTCCTCGGGCGTGCGCGGCTCGCCATGGCGCTGCAGGTACAGCGGCGACGCCGCCGGCACGCGCCGCGTGCCCGCCAGGCGGCGCACGGTGATGGCCGAGTCGACCTCGAACTCGCGGTTGCGGATGGCGACGTCGATGCCGCTTTCCAGCAGGTCCTGGTAGCGGTTGGAGACCACCACCTCGACCCGCAGCTCGGGGTAGCGCGCATGGAACTCGGGCAGCAGCGGCGCGATGACGATCATCGAGAACGACAGCGAAGCCTGCACGCGCAGCAGCCCGGTGGGCTTGAGCACGGCCTCGTTGACCGCGCTCTCGGCTTCCTGCATCTCGGCCAGCAGCGGCTTGCAGCGGCGGTAGAAGGCCTCGCCCACGTCACTGAGGAACAGCCGGCGCGTGTTGCGCTGCACCAGCCGCGCCGCGAGCCGCTCTTCCAGCGCCGCGAGATGCCGGCTGGCAGCCGCATTCGACAAGCCCAGCGCCTCGGCCGCGCGCGAGAGGCTGCCGAGCTCGGCCACCTGCACGAACAGCTCGATCTCGGTCCAACGATCCATGCGCGATCCAACGACCCGTGTTAACCCGAAGTTTTCCGCTCAGCGGAAGAAAGCTTTGTGCCGACGCGCCTTCCTCTGCGTTGCATGCAAGTCTAGATTCGCGCAGCCGCTGCACCTGCAGGGAAGAACCCGGGTCCGTTTGCCATGCGCAAGATCGACGAAGACACCATCACGCAAGCCGTCATCGCCCGCCACGCGGCGGCGTCCGACGCGCGGCTGCGCGAGGTGATGACGAGCCTGGTGCAGCACCTGCACGCCTTCGCCCGCGAGGTGAAGCTGACCGAGGCCGAGTGGTTCGAGGGCATCCGCTTCCTCACCGAGGCCGGCCACATCACCGACGACAAGCGGCAGGAGTTCATCCTGCTGTCCGACACGCTGGGCCTGTCGACGCTGGTGACGGCGCTGAACCACAAGAAGCCTGCCGGTTGCACCGAGGCCACGGTGTTCGGGCCCTTCCACGTGGAAGGTGCACCGCACTACGCGCTGGGCGCCGACGTCGCCAACGGCGCGAAAGGCGAGCCGTGTTTCGTCAACGCGCAGGTGCGCGGCCTCGATGGCACGCCGGTGGCCGGCGCCGAGGTGCAGGTGTGGCAGGCCGATGCCGAAGGCTTCTACGACGTGCAGCGCGCGGGAGACGACACGCACCGCGCGCGCGGCGTACTGCACACCGACGCCGCAGGCCGGCTGTACTTCCGCTCGATCCTGGCCGAGCCCTACCCGATCCCGCACGACGGCCCCGTGGGCCGCATGCTCGACCATCTCGGCCGTCACCCGTGGCGGCCCGCGCACCTGCATTTCATGATCACCGCGCCGGGCTACGAGCGCCTGATCACGCACGTGTTCCGCGAAGGCGGCCGCTACCTGGACGCCGACGCGGTGTTCGGCGTGCGCGCCTCGCTGATCGCCGACTGGGTGCGCCACGAGCCCGGCACGGCCCCCGACGGCAGCCACAGCGCCGTGCCCTTCTACACGCTGGATTTCGACTTCGTTCTCAACCCGGAGACAACACGATGAACAAGAGAACACCGCTGCGCCTGCTGGCCCTGACTGCCGCGCTGGCCTTCGGGCTGCCGGCTGCCGCGCAGCAGACCTTCAAGCTCACGATCGCCTCCAGCCACCCCACGACGCTGCCCTGGGTGGGGCTGATGAGCACGCTGTTCGTGCCCGAGGTCAACAAGCGCGTGACGGCACTGAACAAGGGCTACAAGATCGAGTGGCGCGAGGCCTACGGCGGCCAGCTCTACAAGATGAACGCCACGCTCAGCTCGGTCGAGCAGGGCGTCACCGACATCGGCTGGGTCTTCCACAACCTGGAAGCGGCCAAGATGCCGCTGAGCCAGTTCGGCACCGTCACGCCCTTCACCACCGAAGACGTGCGCGTGATCCTCGACGTCGTCAACGAGATGCACGAGACCGTGCCGGCGCTGAAGAAGGAATGGGAGCGCAACAACGCCGTGTTCCTGGGCGCCACGGGCGTCGACACCTACCACCTGTTCACGAAGCAGCCCATCGCCACCTACGCCGACCTGAAGGGCCGCAAGATCAGCGCGCCCGGCAGCATCGGCCTGTGGCTGCGCAACTCGGGCGCGGTGGCCGTGGACGGCGCGCTGCCGAGCTACTACACCGACATCCAGAGCGGCGTCAGCGAAGGCACGATCTCGATCGCCACCGGCATCCTGCCGAACAAGATCTACGAGGTGGCGCCCTACATCACCACCGTGAACATCGGCGCGCTGTACATCGGCGGCATGGCGATGAACAAGGACAGCTACGACAAGCTGCCCGCCGACGTGCAGAAGATCGTGCGCGAGGTCGGCCAGGAGTATTCCAAGGCCCTGGGCCAGACGCTGATGCAGCGCTACGAAGGCGCGCTGAAGACGATGGTGGAAGTGGGCGCCAAGCAGACGCCCGCGGTGCGCGTGACCAACATGAGCGCCGGCGAGCGCGAGAAGTGGGTCAGCTCGCTGCCCAACCTGGCTGCCGACTGGGCACGAGCAAACGCCAGCAAGGGCCCCACGAAGGAGATCGTGAAGACCTACATGGACGCGCTGCGCAAGCGCGGCGTGAAGCCGGCACGCGACTGGGACAAGGAACTGTGAGCCCGGGTCGGCGCGCGCCACGAGGAGCCCGGCGATGAGCTACGAATCGAGCACCGACCTGGAAGCCACCTCGCCGTTCCGCGACGGCGTGCCCAGCTCGCCGCTGGGCAAGGTGATCGACGGCCTCAACGCCGTCGGCTCGCTGCTCATCGGCGCCGTGATGGTGCTGATGTGCGCCGACGTGCTGTTGCGCAACCTGGCGAACCGGCCGATCGACGGCGTGGCCGAACTCGTGGCCACGTCGATCATCATGATCGTCTTCCTGCAGCTGCCGGCAACGCTGCGGCACGGCCGCATGTCGCGCGCCGACCTCTTCATCGACCCCTTCCTGCAGCGCCGCCCGGCCGCGGGCCGCGTTCTGCGCGCGCTGTTCTCGCTGGCCGGCGTGTTCGCCTGCGCCGTGATCGCCTGGGCCACCTGGCCACTGCTCGCACGGGCCTACGGCGACAACGAGTTCATCGGCATCGAAGGCATGTTCACCTTTCCCATCTGGCCCATGCGCTTCGTCGTGCTGCTGGGAGCCGCACTCGCCACGCTGCAGTACCTGCTGCTGGCCTGGCAAGACCTGAAGGAATCCCGGCATGTCTGACCTCTCGATCGGCGTCGCCGCCTGCCTGGCGCTGCTGACCTTCATCTACTTCGGCATGCACATCGGCGTGGCGTTGATCGTCACGTCGTTCGTCAGCGTGCTGATGATCAAGTCGGGGCCGGTGGCGGCGCGCTTCGTCGCCGCGGCGGCCAACGACGCCATCCGCGACTACCTCTTCGGCGTGGTGCCGCTGTTCGTGCTGATGGGCATGTTCGTCAGCGTCAGTGGCGTCGGGCGCGACACCTTCGATGTCTTCCAGTGGCTGCTGCGCCGCATCCGCGGCGGCCTCGGCCTGGCCACGGTGGCCAGCAACGCGGTGTTCGCGGCCATCACCGGCATCAGCATCGCGTCCGCCTCGGTGTTCACCAAGGTCGCCGTGCCCGAGATGATGCGCATGGGCTACACGCCGCGCTTCAGCGTGGGCGTGGTCGCGGGCTCGTCGGTGCTGGGCATGCTGATCCCGCCCAGCCTGCTGATGATCATCTACGGCGTCATCGCCGAAGAGTCGATCGGCCGCATGTTCATCGCCGGCCTGATCCCGGGCCTGGTGCTGGCGCTGGGATTCGCCGTGCTGATCATCGGCATGGCCTACCTGGTGCCGCACAAGGTGGGCAACGCGGCGGCACTGATCAACGTGCCTTCCACCGAGACGCCGGGCAGCGCCGCGAAGAAGATCATCCCGATCGCGGCGCTCATCGTGCTGGTGCTGGGTGGGCTGTACGGCGGCCTGTTCACGCCCACCGAAGCCGGTGCCGTGGGCGCGGCGGGCTCGTTCGCGATCGCGCTGCTGCGGCGCCGGCTGACGTGGAAGAAGCTCTGGAACGTGCTGGTCGAGACCGGCTACGTCTCGGTGTCGGTGCTGTTCCTGATCCTGGCGGCCTCGCTGTACAGCCGCATGCTGGCGCTCACCGGCATGCCGGCGGCGGTGACGGAGATGATCACCACGCTGGGCCTGGGCCCCTGGGGCTTCCTGGCCGCCTACGTGGCGATCGTGATCGCGCTGGGCTGCATCATCGACTCGGTCTCGATCATGCTGATCATGCTGCCCATCGTGCTGCCGGTGGCGCGCGCCTTCGGCATGGACATCGTGTGGTTCGGCGTCATCACCGTGGTGGCGGTCGAGATCGGCCTGCTGACGCCGCCGTTCGGCGTCTCGGTCTACACCGTGAAGTCGGCGCTGAACGACCCGCGCATCAGCATCAAGGACATCTTCGCCGGCACCTTCCCGTTCGTGCTGTCGATGGTGGCGGTGCTGGTGCTGCTGGTGGCGTTCCCGCAGCTGTCCACCTACCTGGCCCGGGCCTGAGGCAACGATGGTCCACGTCTTCCATCTGATCGACCACCCCGGCACGGCCGCGCTGCGCCAGCAGATGCGGCCGGCGCACAAGGCCTACCTGGCGCAGGTGGCCGAGCGCATCGCCTTCGCCGGCCCGTTGCTGGCGGACGATGGCAGCACGATGCTGGGCAGCCTGCTGGCAATCGACTTCGACAGCCGCGCCGACGCGCTGGCCTGGCTGGCCGACGAGCCCTTCACGCGCGCCGGCCTGTACGCCAGCACCCAGGTGCACGCCTTCCAGAACCTGTGGCCGCAGCGGGCCGGGTTCCCGCCCGCGCCATGATCCGCCACATCGTCATGTGGCGCGTGCGCGGCGACACGCCGGCCGAGCACGCCGCCAACATCGCCACCGTGTGCGCGGCCTTCGAGGGCCTGCGCGGCCGCATCCCCGGCCTGCGCCACCTGGAGGTGGGCCGCGACACCAGCGGCGTCGACTACGCCTGCGACGTGGTGCTGCTGACCGACTTCGACGACGCCGCGGCGCTGGCGGCCTACGCGCAGCACCCCGAGCACCTGCGCGCGCGCGAGGCCGTGGGCGACCTGCGCATCGCGCGCCACCAGGTCGACTACGTGCTGGACTGACCGGCCAGCCGGTACCACCACACACCGTCGGCGTCGGCCTCGCGCAGCACCTCGCCGCGGTGCCACAGGTGGTTCAGGCAGGCCACGCTTTCGCCGGTGGCCATGCCCAGCAGGTGCTCGTCGCCTTCGCCGATGGCGCGCGCGAACAGCGCGCCGAAGACGTCGATGGCACGGCGCGGCTCGGTCAGCCGCCGTCGCAGCCGCTCGAGCGCCTTCGCCTGGCCTTGTTCCAGCGCATCGAGCCGCGCGTGCAGGCCGCGGAAGACGTCGTTGTGCGACGGCAGCACCAGCACGTCGTCGGGCACGCGCGCGCGGATGGTCTGCAGCGAAGCCAGCCAGTCGGACAGCGGGTCGGCGTCGGGCTCCAGCGGGTAGACCGAGACGTTCGACGAGATGCGCGGCAGCACCTGGTCGCCCGAGATGAAGAGCTTCAGGTCGGGGCAGTACAGGCAGGCGTGTTCGGGCGAATGGCCGCTGCCCATCACGACCTGCCAGTCGTGCGCGCCGATGCGCAGCGTCTCGCCGTCCTGCAGCCGGCGGTAGCTGTCGGGCAGCGCATGCACGTGGTTGCCGAAGCTGCCGAAACGCACGCGGTAGCTTTCCAGCGCCGCCTCGCCCCAGCCGGCGCGGCGGTAGAACGCGGTGCCGTCGGGCGGCGCCTCGCGGCCGGTGTCGGCGAGCACGACGCGGCAGTTCATGTACTCCATCCGCGACATCCACAGCCGCACGCCGAAACGCCGCGTCAGCCAGCCGGCCATGCCGATGTGGTCGGGGTGCATGTGCGTGACGAACACGCGCGACACGCTGCGGCTGTCGGGCGACTTCTTGAACAGGTCGCGCCACACCGCGGCCACCTCGTCGGTGCGCGTGCCGGTGTCGACGATGGCCCAGCCTTCGCCGTCGTCCAGCACCCACAGGTTGATGTGGTCCAGCGCGTAGGGCAGCGGCATGCGCACCCAGAACACGCCGGGCAGCACCTGCAGCGACTGCCCGCGCTGCGGCGGTTCCTCGAACGGATAGACCAGCGGCACGCGGGTGCTGCCGGGGCTGGGCGGGTTGTCGGCCGTGGGTTCGGACATGGAAGCGTGGCAGGTCTGCGGTGTCGGTGGCGGAACGGACGGGGGCCGTCGTGCGGAGCACCCGCATTGTCGGCGCCCCGGCCTGCACGTGGGTGGGGGCTTGCGTGGGGTCGTGGCGTTCGGTCAGTCCACGCCCAGGAACAGCAGCGCGGCGTTGATGGCGTACGCCGCGACGAGGCCGATGCTGACCCAGCTGGCCACGCGCAGCATGCGGCCGCGCGGACGCAGCACCAGGCCGATCATCACCAGCCCCGTCATCATCACCGCCGTCACGGCCGTGCCGGCGTGCACGGGCGCAGCGTCGGCCAGCAGCGGGCGCTGGCGGTAGAAGAGGTCGTCCACCGCCAGGATGGCCAGGTTGAACAGGTTGCTGCCCAGCAGGTTGCCGATGGCCATGTCGAGCGCACCCAGGCGCAGCGCCGCCAGCGTCACGGCCATCTCGGGCAGCGTCGTCACGACCGACAGGAACACCGTGCCGACGAAACTGCGGCTCCAGCCCAGCGTGGCGGCCAGCACTGCGGCGGCGGCCAGCCCGAACCGGCGCCAGTGGTCGCGCAGCGCCGGGTCGCCCAGCCGCAGCGGCTGCCAGCCTTCGGCCCGCGCGGCCGGCCGTGCCTGTTCGTGCGCGAACACGCTGCGCAGGGCCAGCAGGTACAGCCCCAGCAGCACCGGCGTGTAGAAGCCGAGCTGGAACGCCGCCGGCGCGCCGCTGCCCATCAGCAGGCTCATCGCCACGAAGCCCAGCATCACCACGCCGAAGGCCGCCGCCAGCAGATGCGCGGTGCTGGCCGACGCGTACATCGGCTGGTGGCGCTGCAGCATGTCGACGATGGCCAGGAACAGCAGGTTCACGACACACGACCCCAGCGCGTTGCCCACCGCCAGGTTCGGTGCCTGCAGCACGGCCACGGCGCTGATGCCCGAGGCCAGCTCGGGCAGCGAGGTCACGGTGGCCAGCAGCGCCAGCCCGACCCAGCCGCCGGTGAGGCCGGTGGCCTGCGCGATGGCGTCGGCGCTGCGGCTGAGCACGAAGCCGGCGCGGCCGATCACGACTGCACAGAACAGGAACTGCAGCAGCAGCACGCCCAGCGCCATCATGCGCTGCCGGGCACAGCTCGGCGCCGCTGCGCGCGCACCCAGCCCTTGCGTGCTTCCTCGGCCCACAGCACGGTGCTGGCCAGCGCCAGCAGCGGCAGCAGCGTGCCGGCGGCCAGCGGCTGCGTGTGGAACAGCGCGTTCATCGGCGGTGCGTACAGCACCAGCATCTGCAGCGCCACCGACAGGGCCAGCCCGCCCAGCAGCCAGCGGTTGCGCAGCAGGCCCAGGCGCAGCGCCGAGCGGCTGGCCGACTGGCAGTTCAGCACGTTGAACCACTGGCACATGGCCAGCAGCGTGAAGACCTCGGTGCGCAGCAGGTCCTCGGGCACGCCCTGGGCGTGGCGCCACGCGAACCAGCCGAAGCACACCGCCACCGCGCTGCTGGCCATCAGCGCCACGCGCTGCAGCAGTGCGCGGTCGAGCAGGCGGTCGTCACGCGGCACCGGCGCACGGCGCATCTCGTCGCCGTCGGCCGGGTCCATCACCAGGTTCACGGTCAGCGTGCCTTCGGTGACGATGTTGATCCACAGGATCTGCACCGCCGCCAGCGGCAGCGGGTAGCCGCCCAGCAGCGCCAGCAGCAGCACCGCCACCTCGTCGATGCTGGTGGCGAACAGGTACAGGATCACCTTCTTCAGGTTGCCGTAGACCACGCGGCCCTGCTCCACCGCGGCCACCAGCGTGGCGAAGTTGTCGTCGGTGAGCACGATCTTGGCAGCGCTCTTGGCCACCTCGGTGCCGGTGATGCCCATGGCCACGCCGACATCGGCACGCGCCAGCGCCGGGGCGTCGTTGACGCCGTCGCCCGTCATCGCCACCACCTCGCCGCGCGACTGCAGGGCCTCGACGATGCGCAGCTTCTGCGCCGGCTGCACGCGCGCGAAGACGGCGATGCCGGGCAGCGCCGCGCGCAGGTCGGCCTCGCCCATGCGTTCGAGCTCGGGGCCGTCGACCGCGGCGTCGCCCTCGCGCGCGATGCCCAGCGCGCGGGCGATCGCCAGGCCCGTGAGCTTGTGGTCGCCGGTGACCATCACCGTGCGGATGCCGGCGCCGCGGCACGCCGCCACCGCCTGCCGCACCTCGTCGCGCGGGGGGTCGATCTGCGCCAGCAGGCCCAGCAGCCGCGCACGGCCGGTCAGTGCGTCGAAGCCGGCGGTGGGCGCCAGCACGTCGTCGGCCACCTCGGCCACCGCCAGCACGCGCAGCGCCTGCGCCGCCATCGCCTCGGCCGCGGTGCGCGCGCCCTGCACCACGGCCGGCGCATCGCCGCCGCACAGGCGCAGCACCGCTTCGGGCGCGCCCTTCACGAACACGCGCCGCGGCGCCCCGGCCAGCGCGTGCCGCGTGGCCATCAGCTTGCTGTCGGAGTCGAACGGCAGTTCGGCCTCGCGCGGTGCGGCCCGGCGCAGCGCCTCCAGGTCGAGGCCGGCCTTGCGCGCCAGCACCAGCAGCGCGCCTTCGGTGGGGTCGCCCAGCACGGTCCAGGCCGCGCGTTCTTCGTCGGGCGGCACCAGTTCGGCGTCGTTGCACAGCGCCGCAGCCTGCAGCAAGGCCAGCAGCACGGGGTCGGCGGCTGCAGTGACAGGCACCTCGCCTTCGCGCAGCGCACCGCCGGGCGCGTAGCCGATGCCGTCGACCGCGATCACGCGCGCCGGGGCGGCGTCGTCGCCGCGGGCCGCGCCGGGCAGCCACAGCTGCACCACCGTCATCTCGTTCTTCGTCAGCGTGCCGGTCTTGTCGCTGCAGATCACGGTGGTCGAGCCCAGCGTCTCCACGGCCGACAGCCGGCGGATGATGGCGCCGCGCTGCGCCATGCGCTGCATGCCCACCGCCAGCGCGATCGTCATCGCCACCGGCAGGCCCTCGGGCACCATCGACACCATCTGGCTGATGGCCACCATCAGCACCTCGGCCAGCGGCAGCTGCCGCCACAGGCCCAGCAGCACCACCAGCACGAACAGGCCCAGCGCCGCGGCCACCAGCGCACGGCCGAACTGCGCCAGGCGCTGCTCCAGCGGCGTCTTCGGCTCCTCGGCGCGCTCGGTCAGGCCGGCGATGCGGCCGACCTCGGTGTGCACGCCGGTGGCCACGACCACGGCCCGCGCGCGGCCGGCGGTGACGTGGGTGCCGGAATAGACCATGCCGTGGCGGTCGGCCAGTCCCGTGGCCTCGGCCACGGCGGCCACGCCCTTGGCCACCGGCACCGACTCGCCCGTCAGCGCCGCCTCGGCCAGCTGCAGTTGCGCCGCTTCCACCAGTCGCGCATCGGCGGCCACGGCGTCGCCGGCGGCCAGCAGCAAGATGTCGCCTGGCACCAGCGCACGCGCCGGCAGCACCTGCTCGCTGCCGTCGCGCACCGCCCGCACCTGCAGCGCCGACAGCCGCCGCAGCGCCGCCATCGAGCGTTCGGCCCGGCCTTCCTGGAAGGTGCCGATGACGGCGTTGACCAGCACCACCACCAGGATGACGCCAGCATCGCCCAGGTGGCCCAGCGCCACCGCCAGCACTGCCGCCACGAACAGGATGGCAATCAGCGGGCTCACGAACTGGCGCGCGAAGCTGCGCCACAGCGGACGCGGCGGGGCTTCGGGCAGCGCGTTGTCGCCGTGGCGGGCGCGGCGCAGCGCCACGGCCTCCGCCGACAGACCCTGCGCGGCATCGGCGTCCAGCTGCTGCAGCACCTGCGCGGGCTCCAGCGCGTGCCAGGGTGGTGGCAGGGTGGCGTCGGCGGGTGGACGGTCGGTCACCGAATCGTGCAAGCGAAGCTCCTGGTGGCTCGCTTATTCTCGGCCGGTCTGCACCCAGGCGCTTGCCCGACGTCACACCCGAGCCCGCCCACCCGCCCAGTCCGCCATGCACGCCCACATGCCCCTCATCATCACGCTGGCCGCCGCGCTGGGGCTGTCGCTGGTGCTGGGCTTCGCCGCGGCCCGCCTGGGCCTGCCGGCGCTGGTGGGCTACCTGCTGGCGGGCGTGCTGCTGGGGCCGCACACGCCCGGCTTCGTCGCCGACCTCGACCTGGCGGCGCAGCTGGCCGAGATCGGCGTGATGCTGCTGATGTTCGGCGTCGGCCTGCACTTCTCGGTGCAGGACCTGATGGGCGTGCGCAAGATCGCCGTGCCCGGCGCGGTGGTGCAGATCGCCGTGGCCACCGCGATGGGCGCGGGCCTGGCGACGTGGTGGGGCTGGTCGGCTGCGGGCGCGCTGGTGTTCGGCATCTCGCTGTCGGTGGCCAGCACCGTGGTGCTGCTGCGTGCACTGGAAAGCCGCGGCGTGCTCGACTCGCAGAACGGCCGCATCGCGGTGGGCTGGCTGATCGTCGAAGACCTGGCGATGGTGCTGGTGCTGGTGCTGCTGCCGGCGCTGGTGGGGCTGGGCGCGGGCGGCGGCAACGGCGGCGGCGCGCAGGACCTGTGGCTCACGCTCGGCCGCACGCTGCTGGCGGTGGGCGCCTTCGTGGCGCTGATGCTGCTGGGCGGCCGCCGCGTGCTGCCGTGGCTGCTGTGGCAAATCTCCAAGACCGGCTCGCGCGAGCTGTTCACGCTGTGCATCATCGCGGTGGCCGTGGGCATCGCCTACGGCGCGTCGGCGCTGTTCGGCGTCTCGGTGGCGCTGGGCGCCTTCTTCGCCGGGCTGGTGCTGCGCGAGTCGGAATTCAGCCACCGCGCAGCCGAGCAGTCGTTGCCCTTCCGCGACGCCTTCGCGGTGCTGTTCTTCGTCTCGGTGGGCATGCTGTTCGATCCGCGCGTGCTGCTCGACCGCCCGCTGCAGGTGCTGGCGGTGGCCGCCGTCATCATGGTGGGCAAGTCGCTCGCGGCGGCGGCGCTGGTGCTGGCGATGCGCTACCCGCTGAACACCGCGCTCACGGTGTCGGTGAGCCTGGCGCAGGTGGGCGAGTTCTCGTTCATCCTGGTGGCGCTGGGTGGCTCGCTCGGCGTGCTGCCGCCCGAGGCCAAGAGCCTGATCGTCGCCGGCGCGCTGCTGTCGATCGCGCTGAACCCGCTGCTGTTCTCGATGGTGGAACCGGCGCGGCGCTGGATCCTGGCCCGCTCGGCGCTGGCGCGGCGGCTGGAAGCGCGCGACGACCCGCTGGCCGAGCTGCCGCTCAGCACCGACCGCCGCTTTCTCGCGCGCCAGGTGGTGCTGGTGGGCTACGGCGCGGTGGGCCGGCGCATCGCGGCGGAGCTGGCCGAGCGCGACATCCCGTTCGTGGTGGTCGAACAAAGCCGCGAGCGCGTGGAAGCGCTGCGTGCCGCGGGCCTGCACGCGGTCTCGGGCGACGCGGCCGACCCGGCGGCGCTGGTGCAGGCGCACATCGCCGATGCCGGGCTGCTGGTGGTGGCGGCCTCCGACAGCACCGACGTGCGGCGGATGATCGAAACCGCGCGCACGCTCAACCCGGGCATCCCGGTGATCGTGCGCGCGCCCAACGCCGAGGAAGCCGCGCTGCTGCTGCAGGAAGGCGCGCACAGGGCCGTGCACCACCGCGATGCGCTGGCCGAGGTGATGACGCGCGACGTGCTGCAGGTGATGCAGCCGCCACCGCGCACCGAGGGCCACTAGGCGGGCGCAGCCCGCGCCCCGCCGGCGCAGCCACAATGGCGGCATGCTCCGACATCCGCTGCGCGTCTTCCCGCTGCAAGGCGCCACCAATTTCCGCGACCTGGGCGGCTACCCCGGCGAAGCCGGCCGGCCCGTGCGCTGGCGCCGCATCTTCCGCTCCGACCACCTCGGGCACCTGACCGAGGCCGACAAGGCCGCCGTTGCCGCGCTGGGCGTGGCCCGCGCGCTGGACTTCCGCGGCGTCCAGGAGCGGGCCGCGATGCCGTATGCGCTGCCTTCGCTGGCACAGCACTCGCTGGCGATCGAGCCTTCGGTGGTGCAGCGCATGCACGAAGCCAGCAGCGCCGGCCGCGACATCACGCGGGCCCTGGTGACCGGGCTGATGGAAGACCTGTACCGCGAGCTGGTCGACGCGCATTCCGCGCGCTTTGCCGAAGTCTTTCAGCACCTGCTGGACGACGAGGCGCCGCTGCTGTTCCATTGCACGGCCGGCAAGGACCGCACCGGCGTGGCGGCAGCGCTGATCCTGCTGGCCCTGGGCGTGCCGCGCGACCTGGTGCTGCAGGACTACCTGCTCACCAACGAGCTCTACCGCAGCCCGCACCACCGCGGCGACGCGCCGCCCGACCCGGTGATGGCGGTGCTGTGGGGCGTGCAGCCCAGCTTCCTGGACGCCGCGCTGCAGCGCGTGGAACTGGCGCACGGCGGCATCGACACCTACCTGCGCGAGCGCATCGGCCTCAGTGCAGCAGCGCAGGCGGCGCTGCGCGCAAGCTGCCTGGAAGCGGCGCCGGACGGCGCCTGAGCGGCCGGCCTGGCGCTTCGGGCAGCCCGGCGATCAGGCGCCGACCATCGCCTCGATGATGCGCACCACGGCCAGGGCTTCGTCGGCCGTGGCCAGGCCGTGCGCGGGGTCGCCGTCCAGCAGCGCGGCCAGCGCGTCGAGCGTGGCGCCGCTGCTGTCCACGCGCGGCGTGGTGCTGCCGCCGTGCTCCAGGCTGGCCCAGTTCACCAGCGCCGCACGGTCGCGGCTGCCGACGATCTCGAAGCGGTTGTCGTCGGCCACCGTACCGGCCACCGCGGCGTCCACGTGCAGCGTCACGCCGGCATGCACCAGCCGCGCCTGCAGCCGCGTTTCGCTGCCGCCCGGGGCGCGTTCCAGCACCACGCCGGCCACCTCGGCCGGGCCAAACAGGCGCTGCGCCAGGAAGACGAAGTGCGACAGCACCTCGCGCGTGAAGCCGCCCTGCGCCGGGCCCGCCAGCCAGTCGGCGGCACCGGCCTGCCAGGGCCGCGGCCACTGCGCGAAGCGCAGCCGCACCGTGGCCTGCTGCACCGCGCCGAGCGCGCCGCTGGCCACCAGGTCCACCAGCCGCAGTGCGGCCGGGCTGCGCGCGAATGGAAAGTTCACCGCAAACGGCAGGGCCGCAGCCGCCACGGCATCGCGCAGGGCCTGCGCCTGGGCCACGGTGTGGGCCAGCGGCTTCTCGCACAGCACGGGCTTGCGCGCCGCCACGGCGGCCAGCACGCCTTCCAGGTGCGCGGCCGGCGGCGAGGCCACGTAGACCAGCTGCACCGCGGGGTCCTGCGCCAGCGCCTGCAGGCTGGGCGCGAGGCGGGCGCCTGCGGGCAGGGCTTGCTCGGCCGCGGCGGTGTGCGGGTCCCACAGGGCCGCGACATCGAAGCCGGCGTGCTGCCGCAGCGCGGCCATCATGCGCCGGCCCATGATGCCGGCCCCCACCACACCCACGCCCCGAGAGCCCGTCATCGCCTGCCTTGTTCGCTGCAAAGAGCACGACGATACGCGAGCGGCGGCCCACCGCCCGGTGACAGCACCCCAGACGCAGGGGGGAACGCCGGACCGGCCGCGGCGCAGCCCGCGCTTCAGCCGCGCACTTCGAACACACCCAGCTTCTGGTGCAGCGGCGTCTCGTCGGCGGTGAACAGGAACGCCGGCGCGGTGGCCGAGGGGTTGTGCAGCGTCACGGCCGTGTAGCCTGGCGCGCAGCAGGTGTCGGCCTCGGCCAGCGTGAACTGCTGCGCCGGCTCCTGCGTCTGCACCTGCACCGTCGCCGCGCCCTCGATGCAGTGGATCACCACCGCCGGGCTGCGCGCCGGCAGGCGCAGCGTCCGGCCCGGGCGCAGCAGCAGCGCGCCGTAGCCCAGGATGTTCTGCACCGGCGCGCCGGTCTCCGGGTTGACGTAAGCCACCTGCACCGCCTCTTGTTCGGGCAGGGCCGCCGCCAGCGCCAGCAGCGCCGCACGCGTGTCGGCCCAGGGGTAGCGCAGCATCGGGTAGGCGGCACCGGTGCGCTCGAACATCGGCGTGGGCACGATGCCGGCGCGGGCATAGGCCGCGCTGGTGGCGCCGGGCAGCACCGCCTGCCGCGGGCCGTCGACGTGGTAGCTGGCCTCCATGTAGTAGACCAGCGGCAGGTCCAGCACGTCGAGCCACACCACCGGCTGGTCGCCGTCGTGGCCGTGCTCGTGCCACAGCCCGGTGGGCGTGAGGATCAGGTCGCCGCGCTGCATCGGGCACCGCTGGCCGTCGACCGTGGTGTGGGCGCCCTCGCCTTCGACGATCATGCGCACGGCGTTGGGCGTGTGGCGGTGGGCCGGCGCCCATTCGCCCGGCAGCAGCAGCTGCATGCCCAGGTAGATGGCGGCGCTGGCCTGCATCTTCTCGAGCCCGTGGCCCGGGTTGGCCAGCACCAGCACGCGGCGCTCGGCCTTCTCGATCGGCGCCAGCGCGCCCGCCCGCAGCAGCAGCGGGCGCAGCGCCGCGTAGGGCCAGTGCGTGGCGCGTGTGCGCGGCTGCGGCTGGTGCGGTGGCAGCACCGCGCGCAGGCTGGGCCACAAGGGCACCAGGTTGTGCTGCGCCAGCGCGGCGCGGTAGTCGTCGGGCAGGTCTTCGAGGCGTCCGAGCGCATGCATGGGGGTCTCCGGCAACCGCCGCGCGGCGCCACGACCGCATCGTAGGGCCGGTGCAGCCGATGCCCGCGCCCGCGCCCGCCGCAAAACAATACACTGCGTGCATCTTCAAAGCCGCCGATCGCCCCGTGCCATGCGTCTGTCCGAGTACACCGACTACACCTTGCGCGTGCTGATGCACTGCGCCGCCCATCCGGGCGAGCTGGTCACCATCGGAACGCTGGCCGAGACCTTCCAGGTGTCGAAGAACCACCTGATGAAGATCGTCAACGCCCTGGCCCACCAGGGCCTGATCGCCACCACGCGCGGCCGTGGCGGCGGCCTGCGGCTGCAGCGCGACGCGGCCAGCATCCGCATCGGCGACGTGGTGCGCGCCTGCGAGACCGACTTCCGCCTCGTCGAGTGTTTCGACGGCAGCACCAACGCCTGCACGCTGTCGCCGCAGTGCCGCCTGAAGGCGCTGTTCGACGACGCGCTGCGCGCGTGGTTCGCGGTGCTCGACGGCGCCACGCTGGCCGACATCGCGCAGCCGGCGCCGACGCGACCCGCCGCGCGGCCGATCCAGGTCGTTCAGCCGCCGCGTTCGGCCCGGTAGCGCGCCAGCGTCGCCGCGTCCATCGGGTACAGGCCGGGCAGCGTGGCGCCACGCTGCACCTGCTCCATGATCCAGGCCTCCTGCCGTTCCTGTTCGGGGCCGTGCTCCAGCACCGCGGACAGCAGCGCCTCGGGGATCAGCACCACGCCGTCGCCGTCGGCCACCACGATGTCGTTCGGGAACACGGCCACGCCGCCGCAGCCCACCGGCTCCTGCCAGTTCACGAAGGTCAGCCCGGCCACCGAGGCCGGTGCTGCCGTGCCCTGGCTCCACACCGCCAGGCCGGTGCCCAGCACGCCGGCCAGGTCGCGCACCACGCCGTCGGTGACCAGCGCCGCCACGCCGCGCTGCGCCATGCGCGCGCACAGGATGTCGCCGAAGACGCCGGCGTCGGTGACGCCCATCGCGTCGATCACGGCCACGCAGCCCGCGGGCATGGCCTCGACCGCTGCGCGCGTGGAGCGCGGCGACGCCCACGAGGCCGGCGTGGCCAGGTCTTCGCGCGCCGGCACGAAGCGCAGCGTGAACGCGCGGCCCACGGTACGCGGCTGGTCCGGGCGCTGCGGCTTCGGGCCGCGCATCCACACGCGGCGCAGCCCCTGCTTCAGCAGCACGGTGGTGATGGTGGCGGTGCTCACGCCTTGCAGCGTGGCGATGGCGGCGGGGTCGAGCGGGGTGGTCGTGGTGGTGGTGGTCATGGGGCGGGGCTCGTCAAGGCGTGTCGGGCCGCAGCGGCGCGGCGCGCAGGAAGTCGAAGTCGCAGCCGTGCTCGGCCTGCAGGGTCTGGGTCTGGTACAGGCGCTGGTAGCCGCGCGGCGGCACGGCCGGCGGCGGCGGCAGCGCGGCGCGGCGGGCGGCCAGCTCGGCCTCGTCCACCAGCAGGTCCAGCCGCCGCTGCTGCACCGACAGCCGAATGCGGTCGCCGTGCCGCACCAGGCCCAGCGGCCCGCCGGCTGCAGCCTCGGGCGAGACGTGCAGCACCACGGTGCCGTAGGCGGTGCCGCTCATGCGCGCGTCGCTGATGCGCACCATGTCCTTCACGCCGGCCTGCGCCAGCTTCGCCGGGATCGGCAGGTAGCCGGCCTCGGGCATGGCGGCGTCGCTGGTGGGGCCGGCGTTCTGCAGCACCAGGAAGTCGTCGGGCGTGACGTCGAGATCGGGGCTGTCGATGCGCGCGGCCAGGTCGGCCAGCGACGTGAACACCACCGCGCGGCCCGTGCGCTCGAACAGCGCCGGGTCGGCGGCCGAGCGCTTCAGGATCGCGCCGTTGGGCGCCAGCGTGCCGAACAGCGCCACCAGCCCGCCCTGCGGCGTGACCGGGGCGTCGAGCGGGCGCACCACGGCGCGGTCGACCCAGGGCGCCTTCCCTGCCATGTCACCGCCCGCTGCATCGGCCGCCGCCAGGCGCTGGCCCAGCGTCTCGCCGGTCACGGTCATGCAGTCCAGGTGCAGCAGCGGCGCCAGCTCGCGCAGCACCGCGCCCATGCCGCCGGCGGCGAACAGGTCCGACATGTAGTGCTGGCCGGTGGGCTTCAGGTCCACCAGCACCGGCGTGCTGTCGGACAGCGCATTCAGCCGCTGCAGCGACACCGGGATGCCACGCCGCCCGGCGATGGCGGTCAGGTGGATCAGCGCATTGGTCGAGCCGCCGATGGCCAGCAGCACGCGCAGCGCGTTGTCCACGGCCTCGGGCGTGATGATCTGGCTCGGCCGGATCGGCCGCAGCGCCAGCGCCACCGCCTGCCGGCCGCTGGCTTCGGCCGCGCGCAGCCGGTCGGCGTGCACGGCCGGGATGGCCGCGGTGCCCGGCAGCGACATGCCCAGCGTCTCGGCGATGGCGGCCATGGTGCTGGCCGTGCCCATCACGCCGCAGGTGCCGGCCGTCACCGCGAGCTGGCCTTCCACCTGCTCGATGCCGGCGGCGCTGATCTGCCCGGCGCGGTAGCGGCCCCAGAAGCGGCGGCAGTCGGTGCAGGCGCCCAGGCGCTCGCCCTGGTAGGGCATGGGCAGCATCGGCCCCACCACCAGCTGCACCGCCGGCACGTCGGCCGAGGCCGCGCCCATCAGCTGCGCCGGCACGCTCTTGTCGCAGCCGCCCAGCAGCACCACGGCGTCCATCGGCTGCGCGCGCACCATTTCCTCGATGTCGATCGACATCAGGTTGCGGTACTTCATCGAGGTCGGCGACAGGAACGACTCGCCCAGCGAGATGGTGGGAAAGTCCAGCGGCAGCCCGCCGGCGGCAATCACGCCGCGCTTGATGGCCTCGACCAGCTCCGGGCTGTTGCGGTGGCAGGGGTTGAAGCCGCTGGCCGACTGCGCGATGCCGACCACCGGCCGCTGCAGCATCTCGGTCGACCAGCCCGCCTGCTTCGCGAACGTGCGGCGCAGGTAGAGCGAGAAATCGGCATCGCCGTACTGCGTGAGGCCGCGGGCAAGGCCGACGGGCGGGGGGCTGGTCACGGGGGGGCTCCTGGCGGCACGAAGGGGCGCCGCTGCAGCACGGGTTCTACCAGCATCGGGCTGCGGCCGGTGCCATTCCACACGCCTGGCCGACACATACCAATCGGTACTTCACATACACGCAGCAGCGGGATAAACCCTCATCCGAGAGCGGTTGACCCCACAACATACCAACTGGTATGTTTAGGTCTGCTGCTGCGGCCCGACGCCGCCAAGGACCCGCCATGGACACCCCCCGCTGGAAACACCGCCCCGAAGGCTCGAACTGGGGCGACTTCGGCCCCGACGACCAGATCGGCCGCATGAACCTGCTGACGCCCGAGCGCCGCCTGCGCGCGATCCGCACGGTCGAACACGGCCAGACCTTCTGCCTCAGCCTGCCGCTGGACTACCCCGGCGGCAACACGCTGTTCCAGCACCGCAAGGCGCCGCAGTTCGTGCACGAGCGCCGCGGCGACGGCTTCAACTTCAACTTCCGGCTCAGCAGCGTGTGCGGCTGCTTCAGCGACGTCGTTTCCGACGACGCGGTGCTGATGTACACGCAGTACTCCACGCAGTGGGACGGCCTGGGCCACGTCGGGCAGATGTTCGACGCCGACGGCGACGGCCTGCCCGAGAAGCGCTACTACAACGGCTTCCGCGGCGGCGTCGACGTCGTCGGGCCCGACGACGCACCCAGCGGCCACGGCGCGCACGCCATCGGCATCGAGCGCCTGGCCACCGCCGGCGTGCAGGGGCGCGGCGTGCTGGTCGACCTGGAGAAGCTGCACGGCCGCACCCGCGCGCTGGTGGGCTACGACGGGCTGATGGCTGCGCTGGACGCGCAAGGAGCGACCGTGGAGCCGGGCGACTTCCTGTGCCTGTACACGGGCTTCGCCGACCTGATCCTCGAGATGAACAAGCAGCCCGACGGCGAGGTGCTGAAGACCAGCTGCGCCGTGCTCGACGGCCGCGACGAGCGGCTGCTGCAGTGGATCACCGACTCGGGCATCGTCGCCATCTGCGCCGACAACTTCGCGGTCGAGGCCTACCCGGCCCGGCCCGGCACCGGCGACCACTACCCCGGCCTGCCGCTGCACAACCACTGCCTGTTCAAGCTGGGCCTGCACCTGGGCGAGCTCTGGTACTTCGCCGAGCTGGCGCAGTGGCTGCGCGCGCACGGCCGCTCCAGCTTCCTGCTGACCGCGCCGCCGCTGCGCCTGCCGGGCGCCGTCGGTTCGCCGGCGACGCCGGTGGCCACGGTCTGAGCCACCACCCTGCAACCAACACTCGACACAAAGGAGACACTCCGTGCGCATCCGCATCAAGACGCTCGCCCTGGCCGCGCTGGCCACCCTGGGCGCGTCAGCCACGCTGCCCGCCCTGGCCCAGGACAGCTGGCCGAACAAGCCCATCTCGCTGGTCGTTCCCTACCCGCCCGGCGGCACCAGCGACGTCGTCGGCCGCCAGCTCGCCCAGCGCCTGCGCGAGGAACTGGGCCAGCAGGTCATCGTCGAGAACAAGGCCGGTGCCGCCACCGCCATCGGCGCCACGCACGTGGCCCGTGCCCCGAAGGACGGCTACACGCTGCTGCTGAGCGCCGGCACGACGTTCACGGTGAACCCGCACTTCAACGACAAGCTGCAGTACAAGCTGGACGACTTCGCGCCGGTGGCGCTGGTCTGCACCGTGCCGTTTGCCTTCGTCGTGAAGAAGGACTTCCCGGCGAAGACGCTGAAGGAGTACGCGGCCTACGCCAAGGCGAACCCGAACAAGATCAACAACGCCACCAACGGCCAGGGCAGCATGGTGCACCTGCTGGGCGAGATGATCGCCACCGGCCTGGACGTGAAGATGACCCAGGTGCACTACAAGGGCGCTGCCCCGGCGATGATGGACGTGATCGGCGGCGTGGTCGATTCCAACGTCGAGGCGCTGACCAACGCCGTGCCCAACGTGAAGGCCGGCCAGTACCGCGCACTCGCCGTGCTGAGCGCCGAGCGCCAGGCACTGATGCCCGACGTGCCCACGTTCCGCGAGCTGGGCTACCCCGACATCGTCGGCGAGACCTGGTACGGCGTGTTCGCACCGGCCGGCACGCCGCAGCCCGTGGTGGACAAGCTCAACGCCGCGCTGCGCAAGATCACCAGCTCGCCGGCCTTCGTGGACAGCATGCGCAAGATCGGCAACGAGGCCAAGTCGGGCTCGCCGGCCGACCTGCTGGCGACCACGCAGGAGCAGAGCAAGGTCTGGGGCGCGCTGATCAAGCGCCTGAACATCACGGCGCAGTGAGGCCCTGCCCCCGTCGGCGCTGCCGACGGGGCTGCAGTTCTAGCGCGGCAGGTAGCCCTGGGCCTGCATCGCCTGCAGGTGCTGCACGATGCACTCTTCGGTGTCGATGCAGGCGTGGAAGCCGGCCTGGCGCAACTGCACGGTGGACACCAGCGGCGGCACCGGCAGCGGCCGGTGCGCCGCGAACGTGGCCTCGGCGTACTGCCACGACAGGCCGATCAGCGCCTCCAGCTCAGGCACGCGCAGCCCCTCGCGTGTGGCCAGCCCGCGCCACAGCGCGGCCTGCGCCGGCATCGCGTCGCGCAGGCGCTCGTCACTGGGTGCCCCAAGCTCCATGCCGAACAGCTGCGCCAGCCGCGGCCACAGCGTGGACCACACGATGACGTCGCCGTTGGCGATGTTGAAGGCACGGCCGTGCGCCTGTGGCTGGTCCCAGCTCCAGCCGATGGCCTGCGCGATCAGCCGCGCGTCGGTGCACTCGGTCAGCAGCTGCGGGTGGCCCACCGGCTGCAGCGGCAGGCCGCGTTCGCGCTGGATCGCCGCATAGGCGCCGAGCGCAGCCACCGGGTTCATCGCGCTGCCCAGCGCCACGCCCAGCACGATCTGCGGCCGCCAGGCGGTCCAGGCGCAGCCGCTGCGGGCCGCGTGCTGTTCCACCAGGTCCTGCTGGTCGAAGTAGAAGTTGGTGTGGTCGCGCAGCGCGTCCTGCTCGCGCGCGGGCACGCGCATCGCGCGGCCGGTGTGCACGCCGTAGGCCTTGGTGCCCTGCAGCAGCGACACGTGCTGCAGCGGCGCGCCGTCCAGCGCCTGCAGCGTGTGCTGCAGCATCTGCGTGTTCAGCGCGGCATTGCCGGCGTCGCGCCAGCCCTGCACCAGGTCGGGCTGCTCGTTCAGCGCCGCGTAGACCAGGTGCGTGGTGTCGCGGTGCGGCACCAGCGCCCGGCGCGTGGCGTCGGCGTCACGCAGGTCGGCCGACACCCAGGTGGCGTCGGGTGCGAAGTCGGGCGTGCGCCGGGCCAGGCCCACCACCTGCACGTCGGCGCGGCCGGCGAAGTGTTCCACCACCGCGCGGCCGACCACGCCCAGCGCGCCCAGCACCAGCAGCTTCTTCTGCGCCGGCGCCGTCATGCCCCGCGCTCCGTCACCAGCACGGCCTTGCCCTGCACGCGGCGCTGCAGCAGGTCGTTCAACGCGTCGGCCGCGCGCTCCAGCGGATACGTGGCCGAGACGTGCGGGCGCAACTTGCCCTGGCTCCACCACAGCAGCAGTTCCTCCAGGTTGGCAGCGTTGCGCTCGGGCTCCTGGCGCGTGAAGGCGCCCCAGAACACGCCGACGATGGCGCAGCCCTTGAGCAGCGGCAGGTTCAGCGGCAGGCTGGGGATGCGGCCGGCCGCGAAGCCCACCACCAGGAAGCGGCCGTTCCAGGCCATGCTGCGCAGCGCGGGCTCGCTGAGGTCGCCGCCCACGGGGTCGTAGACCACGTCGATGCCGCGGCCGCCGGTGAGGTCCTTGATGCGCGCGCGCAGGTCCTCGGTGCGGTAGTTGATGGTGGCGTCGGCGCCGTGCGCGGTGCACAGCGCCAGCTTCTCGTTGCTGGACGCGGCGGCGATCACGCGCGCGCCCATCGCGCGGCCCAGCTCCACCGCGGCCAGGCCCACGCCGCCGGCCGCGCCCAGCACCAGCAGCGTCTCGCCGGGCTGCAGCCGCGCGCGATCTTTCAGCGCGTGGTGCGAGGTGCCGTAGGTCAGCGTGAACGCGGCGGCGGTGCGGAAGTCCATCGCCGCGGGCATGGGGATCAGCCGGCCCTGCTCGGCCAGCACTTCCTCGGCGTAGCCGCCCCAGGTGGTGGCGGCGATGACGCGGTCGCCCACGGCCACGCCGGTGACGCCTTCGCCGAGGGCCTGCACCACGCCGGCCACCTCGCCGCCGGGCGAGAACGGCAGCGCGGGCTTGAACTGGTAGTTGCCCTGGATGATGAGCGTGTCGGGGAAGTTCACGCCGCAGGCGTGCACGCCCACGCGCACCTGGCCCGGGCCGGGCTGCGGCGACGGGCAGGTCTCGACCACCAGGCTCTCGGGCGGCCCGTAGGCCTTGCACAGCACCGCCCGCATCGTCGAATTCATGCCACCACCCCCTGTTCCTGCAGCGCGGCGATCGCCGCGTCGTCCAGCTGCAGCAGTTCGCGCAGCACCTCGGCCGTGTGTTCGCCCAGCAGCGGCGGGCCGCGGCGGTAGGTCACCGGCGTGGCCGAGAACTTCAGCGGGTTGCCGATGAAGGGCATGCTGCCGGCCAGCGTGTGCGGCACCTGCTGCAGCAGTTCGCGGTGGCGGATCTGCGGGTCGTTCAGCACCTGCGCGAAGTCGTTGATCGGCCCGGCCGGCACGTTGGCGGCACGCAGCTTCGCCATCCAGTGGCCCACGGTCTGGCCGCGCAGGATGTCGGCGATCACCGGCACCAGCTGCTCGCGGTGCTGCACGCGCAGCGGCGTCGTGGCGTAGCGCGGGTCGGCGGCCAGGTCCGGGCGGCCCAGCACCTCGGTGCACAGCTGCTGGTACTGGCGGTCGTTGCCCACGGCGATCATCACCTGGCCGTCGGCGCAGTCGAAGTCCTGGTAGGGGCAGGTCAGCTGCGAGCGGATGCCCACGCGCTGCGGCATCTGGCCCGCCACCACGTAGCTCATCGCCATCGACGACATCGCGGCCACCTGCGCGTCGAGCATCGCCAGGTCGATGTACTGCCCGGTGCCCGAGACCGTGTCGCGGTGGTGCAGCGCGGCCAGGATGCCGATGGTGGCGTAGAAGCCGGCCGTGGTGTCGCTGATCGGGTAGCCGGTGCGTTGCGGCCCGGCGCCGGGCTGGCCCTCGGGCACGCCGGTCAGGCTCATCAGCCCGCTCATGGCCTGGAACACGAGGTCGTAGCCCGGCAGGTGGCGGTAGGGGCCGCTCTGGCCGAAGCCGCTGATCGAGCAGTACACCAGGCGCGGGTTGATGGCGCGCAGCGATGCGTGGTCGAGCCCGTAGCGCGCCAGGTCGCCGGCCTTGAAGTTCTCGACCACCACGTCGGCCGTGGCCGCCATGCGGCGGATGAGGTCCTGGCCCTGCGGCGTCGCCATGTCGATGGCGATGGACCGCTTGCCGCGGTTCAGCGCCAGGAACACGGTGCGCTCCTCGGTGGGCTGGCCGTCGCGGTCACGCAGCTGCGCGCCCTGGTGGCGCACGTCGTCACCACTGCCGGGGCGTTCGACCTTCACGACGTCGGCACCGAAGTCGGCGAGCATCTGCGTCGCCCACGGGCCCGAGAGGATGCGGCTCAGGTCGAGCACGCGGATGTTGGACAGCAGGCTCGTCATGGCTGGAACTCCGCAAAGCCGTGGGACATCACCACCGCGCCGCGTGCGGGCACGCTGGCGCGGAACGCAGCGCGGCCGGGGCCGGTGCGCCACAGGTCGATCTGCAGCGCCTCGCCCGGGAACACCGGTGCCGAGAAGCGCCCGCCCATCGCCCGCAGCGCCGCCGGGTCGCCGCCGCACAGCCGCTTCACCAGCCCGTGGCCGACGACGCCGAAGGTCGCCAGCCCGTGCAGGATGGGCCGCTCGAAGCCCGCCGCGCGCGCAGTGGCGGGGTCGCTGTGCAGCGGGTTCAGGTCGCCCGACAGGCGGTAGACCAGCGCCGCCTGCGGCGAGGTGGGCAGCGTGATGGCGTCGTCGGGCGGGCCGTCGGGGGCGACGTGGGCCGGCCGTGCCACCGCCGTGCCGCCGAAGCCGCCATCCGCGCGGCAGAACACCGTCTGCTGCACCGTGGCCAGCAGCGTGCCGCTGGCGACGTCGACGATCTCGCGCTCCACGTAGACCAGCGCGCCCTTGCCCGCGCCCTTGTCCACCAGCCCGGTGATGCGGCTGGTGCCGCGCACCGTGCCGCTGGCGGGCAGCGGCGCGTGCAGGCGCAGCGCGTGCTCGCCGTGCACGGTGCGGCCGGCGTCGATGCCGAAGCGCGGCTCGCGCATCCAGAAGCCGGGGTAGCCCATCACGTTGGCCATGGTCGGCTGCACCAGCAGCCGCGTCTCGTCGAGGTAGCGCAGGTCGCCGTCGTCCAGCGGGTCCAGGCCCACGCCCAGGCCCAGCGCGTACAGCGCGCAGTCGCGCCAGGTCAGCGTCTGCTCGACGACGGGCAGCGGTTCGGCCAGCAGCCGTTGGGGGTCGATCATCAGAGGGTGTCCGCCGTGCCGAGGATGGCCGTGGCCTGGCTGGACAGCACGCCGCCGTTGGCGTGCGCCAGTGCCAGCTGCACGCCCGGCACCTGGCGTTCGCCGCAGCTGCCGCGCAGCTGTTCCACCGCCTCGAGCACGGTGAACAGCCCGTACATGCCGGGGTGGTTGCACGACAGGCCGCCGCCGTTGGTGTTCACCGGCAGCCGCCCGCCGGGCGCGATGGCGCCGCTGGCCACCAGCGGCCCGCCCTCGCCCTTGGCGCAGAAGCCCAGGTCTTCCAGGAACAGCAGCGTGTTGATCGTGAACGCGTCGTACAGCATCAGGTGCTGGATGTCCTGCGGCCCCACGCCCGCCATCGCGTAGGCGCGGCGGCCCGACTCCACGGCGGCGGTGGTCGTCAGGTCGGGCATGGCCGCGATCTGCCGGTGGCTGACGCCGATGCCGGTGCCCAGCACGTAGGCCGGCGGGCGCCGCAGGTCGCGTGCGCGGTCGGCGCGCGTGAGCACCAGCGCCGCGCCGCCGTCGGTGACAAGGCAGCAGTCGGCCTTGCTCAGCGGGTCGCTGACCATGCGCGCGGCCAGCACGTCGGCGCGCGTGAGCGGCCCGCGCTCCATCGCGTCGGGGTTGCGCTGCGCCCAGGCACGCGCGGCCACGGCCACGTCGGCCAGGTGCTCGCGCGTGGTGCCGTACTGGTGCATGTGGCGCGCCGCCGCCAGCGCGTAGCTGCTGATCGGGTAGCGCGGCTGGTACGGTGCCTCGTAGGGCTGCGGGTCGGGCATCGACGCCAGCTTGCCGCCGGCCGTGCGCTGGTTGCTGCCGTAGCAGATCAGCGCCACGTCGCACAGCCCGTTGGCCAGGGCCGACATCGCCGACTGCAGGTGGAAGATGAACGAGGCGCCGCCGACCATGGTGCCGTCGGCGTGGCGCGGGCGGATGCCCAGGCGCTCGGCGACGTTCAGCACCGGCAGGCCCGAGGTGGACAGCGCGCAGAACAGACCGTCCACGTCCTTCAGGCGCAGGCCGGCGTCTTCCAGCGCCAGCACGCTGGCCTCCTGCAGCTGGTCGAACGGGCTGCGGCCGGGCGCGTTCCAGCGCCGCGTGTTGCCGATGCCGACGATGGCGGTGCGGCCGCGCAGGCCGTGGTGCAGCGGCGCGTTCATGCAGCACTCCCGTCTGCACTGCCGCCAGCCGGCACGAACACCACGAAGGGCTCGTCGCCCGGCACGATGCGCGCCTGCACGCGCAGGCCGATGCGCACCGCGTCGGGCGCGATGCCGTCCACCCGGCTCATCATGCGGGCGCCCTGCTCCAGTTCGACGATGACGACGTTGCTGTCGCCGGCGCGGTCGCGCACCGTGGTGGTGGCGTAGACCTCGCCGCTGCCCGCGGCTGCGCGCCACGCCAGCCGCGGGCTGCCGCAGGCGCGGCACACCAGCGCGGGCGGGAAGCGCGCGGCGCTGCAGTCCTCGCAGTGCTGCAGCAGGAAGCGGCCTTCCAGCAGGGCCTGGCGGTACTGCGCATCGGGGCCGGGGCCGTCGAAGCGCGGGTCGGTGCCGGTGGTGGGAGCCTGCATCGCCGTCACTTCCCCTGCCACACCGGCTTGCGCTTCTCGGCAAACGCGGCCGAGCCCTCGCGCGCGTCGGCCGAGGTGAAGATGTGCTCGGTCAGCGCCGCCTGGCGCGCCCACACCTCGTCGGCCGGCCAGTCCTGCGACTCCACCACCACACGCTTGCTAGCGGCCACCGACAGCGGGCCGTTGGCGGCGATGCTGCGCGCCAGCACCAGCGCCTCGGCCAGCGCCTCGCCGGGGCGCGCCAGGCGGTTCACCAGCCCGTGCGCGTGCGCCCGCGCAGCGGGGAACATGTCGCCGGTGAGGATGAGCTCCATCGCCACGCGGTACGGCAGCTGCCGCGGCAGGCGCACCAGCCCGCCGGCGGTGGCGGCCAGGCCGCGCTTGACCTCGGGCACGCCGAACTGCGCGTTCTCGGCCGCCACCACCAGGTCGCAGGCCAGCACGAGTTCGAAGCCGCCAGCCAGCGCGTAGCCCTCCACCGCGGCGATCAGCGGCTTCTTCGGCGGCCGCTTCGTGAGGCCGCCGAAGCCGCGGTCGGGCAGGCTCGGGCGCTCGCCGCGCAGGAAGCCCTTCAGGTCCATGCCGGCGCAGAAATGGCCGCCGGCGCCGGTGAGGATGCCGATGCGCAGGTCGTCGCGTGCGTCCAGTTCGTCCAGCGCCGCAGCGATGCGCGTGGCCGCGGCCAGCGTCATCGCGTTGCGCGCCTCGGGGCGGTGGATGGTGATGGTGAGGATGCCGTCGGCGTCGGCAACGCGCACGTCGTCGGTGGTGGTGTCTGCCATGGGGAGTCTTTCGTGTGCGTCGGGTTCAGCGCGGCGCCATGCGCAGCGCGCCGTCGAGGCGGATGGTTTCGCCGTTCAGCATGGGGTTGGCCACGATGTGCATGGCCAGCTGCGCGAATTCGTCGGGCGTGCCCAGCCGCGCCGGGTGCGGCACCGCGGCGCTCAGCGTCTTGCGCGCCTCGGCCGACACGCGCGCCAGCATCGGGGTGTCGAAGATGCCGGGCGCGATGGTGCACACGCGGATGCCCTTGCTGGCCAGGTCGCGCGCCGCGACGATGGTCATGCCCACCACGCCGGCCTTCGACGAGGCATAGCCGATCTGCCCGATCTGGCCTTCATAGGCCGCCACCGAGGCCGTGAGCACGCACACGCCGCGCTCGCCGTCGTCGGTGGCTTCGTTCTTCGCCATGCGCGAGGCCGCCATGCGCAGCGTGTTGAAGGTGCCGATCAGGTTGATGCGCACGATGTCGGTGTAGGTCTCCAGCGAGCCGGGGTTGCCTTCCTTGTCGATCAGCCGCACCGGGCCGCCGCGGCCGGCGCAGTGCACCAGCGCGCGGAAGTTGCCGAGTGCTGCAGCACGGTCGCAGGCCGCGGCCATGTCGTCGGCGCTGGTCACGTCGGCGGGCACGAAATGCGCGGCCGCGCCGAGCTCGCGCGCCACGTCGGCACCGGGGGAATTCGGCAGGTCGGCGATGACGACGCGCGCGCCGCCCGCCAGCAGCCGCCGGGCCGAGGCCAGGCCCAGCCCGGACGCGCCGCCGGTGACGAGGGCCGTGATGTCTTGTGTCTGCATGCGCTGGGGCTCCGAGGTCGGTGGATCAGAGCCTGCATGGTACATACCGCCCAGTATCGTTGCAATGGGTTGAGACCACGCAAAGACCACGTTCACGCTCGACAACAGGGCAATCACCTAAGAGAGAAGCCAACGACATTGATTGACGCATGGACATACGTACTGGTATGTTTCGCTTCCGAACGGTGCAACCCGGGGCGCACCGCCCCGACAACAAGCTGGAGACGACCCATGAAGCTGATCCGCACTTTCCTCGCCGTCGCGGCGCTGGCCCTGACGGGCAGCGCGATGGCCCAGGCCACCGTCAAGGTGGGCACGATCTTTCCGCTGTCCGGCGGCGCCGGCCCGCAGGGCCAGCACGTCACGCAGGCCATCACGGCGATGGCTGCGGTCATCAACGAAAGCGGCGGCGTGATGGGCCGCAAGATCGAGATCGTGGCGCGCGACGACGAGTCGACGCCCGCGGTGGGCGTCTCGCGCGCCACCGAGCTGGCGAGCGCCGGCGTGGCCGTGGTCATCGAGGGCTGGAACAGCCCGGTGACGCTGGCGATGCAGCCGGTGCTGGCGCGCGCCGGCATCCTGGACATCACCGCGATCAGCAAGGCCGACCCCATCCTGTCGGGTGAAGGCAACCCGCTGGCGATCCGCCTGAACAGCTCGAACTCGCAGGACGGTGCGGTGATCGCGAACTACATCGCGAAGATCGCCAAGGCCAAGCGCGTGGCCTTCCTGACGCAGAACGACGCCTACGGCAACGGCGCGCAGGCCTCCATCGAGGCCGAGCTGAAGAAGCTGGGCCACGCCTACGAAAAGGTGGCCGAGGAGAAGTTCCCGTTCACGCAGGCCGATTTCCGCGTCGCCATCACCAACGTGCGCGCGGCCAACCCCGAGGTCACGGTGGCGATCAACGCCAACGAAGGCCTGGGCATGCCGGCCACCATCCGCCAGGCGCGCCAGAGCCGCCTGCCGGGCCAGCTGGTGGCGGCCGTGGGCACGGTGGCGCCCAGCGTGATCGCGGTCGCGGGCGACGCCGCCAACGGCCTGATCGGCGCCGACATCTACTTCCCCGACGTCGAACCCTTCGCCAGCAGCCCCGCCAACCAGCGCTTCGTCGCGAAGACGCAGGAGCTCTACAAGTACACGCCCGACAAGTTCATGGCGCTGGGCGCCACGGCGCTGCAGGTGTGGGCGATGGCTGCCAACGAGCTGAAGACGCTGGACCGCGAGGCGATCGCCAAGCGCATCCGCGGCGGCAGCTTCAAGAACACCATCATGGGCGACGTCACGTTCGAGCCCAACGGCCAGCTCGGCAGCAAGCACTACCTGTTCACCGTGCAAGGCGGCAAGATCGCCGTGCAGAAGTAAGGGCGGGCGCGGGCCATGGACACCACACGCAGCCCTGCGCTGCGCGTCGACGGGCTGGGCGTGCGCTACGGCGCGCTGGTGGCACTGGACGGCGTGAGCTGGTCGGTGCACCCCGGTGAGCTGCTGGGCATCATCGGCCCCAACGGCGCCGGCAAGAGCAGCTGCTACGACGCCGTGACGGCGCTGGTGCAGCGCAGCGGCCGCGTGCAGCTGGCCGAGCGCGACGTGACCTCCGTGCCCGCGCACGGCCTGGCGGCGCTGGGCGTGAAGCGGGCGTTCCAGCAGAACGCCTTCTTCGACGACCTGAGCGTGCTCGACAACCTGGTCGCGGTGCTGGGCGAGCGCGCCCACCCCGGCCTGCTGGGCAGCGTGTTCAACCCCGCCGGCGCGGCGCGGCGGCGGGCCCAGGCCAGCGCCTTCGCGGCGCAGCAGCTCGAACGCTTCGGCGTGCCGGCGCAGTACCACGGCATGAGCCCGAAGGAGATTCCCTACGGCGTGCAGCGCATGTTGTCGATCGCGCTGGCCTACGGCGACGGCGCCACCGTGCTGCTGCTCGACGAGCCCGCAGCCGGCCTCGGCGGCGACGACATGGCCGGCCTGGTGCGGCTGCTGGGCGAACTGAAAGCGGAAGGCGTGGCGCTGGTCGTCATCGAACACCACATGGAACTCATCATGGCGGTCGCCGACCGCATCTGCGTGCTCGACCTGGGCCGGCAGCTCGCCTACGGCACGCCGGCCGAAGTGCAGGCCGACCCGCGCGTGCTGGAAGCCTACCTGGGGAAGGCGGCATGACACAGCCCTTGTTGCAGGCCCAGGGCCTGCAGGTGGCGTACGCGGGCAACCGCGCGCTGGACCTGGCGGCGCTGCAGGTGGCGCGCGGCGAAGTGGTGGGCGTGGTCGGTGCCAATGGCGCCGGCAAGTCGACACTGGTGAACGCACTGGCGGGCTGGTCGCGCGGCGAGCCGCGCGTCAGCGGCAGCGTCTCGCTGGACGGCACGCGCATCGACGCCTGGCCCCCCCACGACCGCATCCGCGCCGGCCTGGCGCTGGTGCCCGAAGGCCGGCTGGTGTTCGGCCGCATGTCGGTGGAAGAGAACCTGACCACGGCGTTCGCCCCGGCCGAAGGCCCGGGCCGGCACGTCTACAGCCGCGACGAGATCTACGGCCTGTTCCCGCGGCTGCACGAGCGCCGCACGCACCTGGGCTCGCAGCTCTCGGGCGGCGAGCGGCAGATGCTGGGCATCGGCCGCGCGCTGATGATGGGGCCGCAGCTGCTGCTGCTGGACGAACCCTCCATCGGCCTCGCGCCCAAGCTGGTGTCGCAGGTGCTCAGCACGCTGCGCACGCTGGCGGGCAAGGGCCTGTCGATCCTGCTGGTGGAGCAGAACGTGCGCGCCGCCATCGAGGTGGTCGACCGCCTGGTGCTGCTGGAACGCGGCCGCGTCGTGCTGGAAGGCCCGGCGGCGCAGATGGGCAACGACCCGCGCATCGCGCAGGCCTACCTGGGAGCCCACGCATGAACCTCACGCAACAAGTCATCAACGGCCTGGTGCTCGGCCACGCCTACGCGCTGGTCGCCATCGGCTGGACGCTGCTGCTGGGCGTGGCCCGGCTCGTCAACTTCGGTCACGGCCAGATGTACATGCTGGGCGCCTTCGTCACCTGGTGGGCGGTGGCCAAGGCCGGCGTGCCCTACGCCCTGGCGATCCCGCTGGCGATGGTGGTCGGCGCGCTGTTCGGCCTGGTGATGCAGCGCGTGATGCTGAAGGCCACGTTCGAGCAGAACCTGGTCTCGATCATGATCATGACGCTGGGCTTCGGCTACGTGCTGCACGGCGGCGCGGCGCTGGTCTTCGGCTCCACCGGGCAGATCCTGGAGACCAGCCTCTCGCGCTACGAGATCAACATGGGCGACCTCTGGCTCACCGGCCAGGACCTGGCCATCGTGGTGGCGGCGATCGCCGTGTTCGTCAGCCTCAAGTGGGTGCTCGACGGCACCCGCGTGGGCCGCCTGGTGCGCATGGTGGCCGAAGACCCCAAGCTGGCGCAGCTGGCCGGCGTGAACGTGCGCCGCGTCTACTACGGCGTGTTCGCGTTCGAGGGCGCGGCCGTGGCCTTCGCCGCCGGCATGGTGGCGCCGCGCACGCCCATCCTCACCTCGATGGGTTTCGAGGAGGTGATCATGACCTTCGTGGTCGTCGTCTTCGGCGGCATCGGCAGCGTCAAGGGCAGCTACTTCGCCGGCGTCGCGCTGGGCCTGTTCACGGCGCTGTTCGGTGCGCTGGTGAGCCCGGCCTACACCACGGCCGCGGCCTTCCTGGTGCTGATCGCGCTGCTGGTGCTGCGTCCAGGCGGCCTGAGCGCACGCACGGCAGGAGGGCACTGACATGGCCGGCACACATTCCAACGACAAGCTGCGCACCCTGGCCCTGCCGCTGGTGGGCGTGGCGGTGTTCGCCGCCCCGTCGCTGCTGGGCGGCAGCGGCTCGGTCTACGGCGCCGCAGTGCTGATCGCGATCTTCGCGGTGATGGCCTACGGGCTGGACGTGATCGTCTCCGACCTCGGCGAGGTCAGCCTCGCGCACACGGTGTTCTTCGCCTCGGGCAGCTACACCACGGCGCTGCTGTCCACGCGCGCCGGCTTCGACGGCTGGGGCACGCTGGCTGGCACCGTGCTGGTGGCCCTCGGCCTGGCATTGCTGATCGGGCTGGTGACGCTGCGGCTGCGCGAGTTCGTGTTCTCGCTGGTCACCTACGCGGTGGGCGTGGTGGCGGTGACGCTGGCCCAGAACTGGCAGTTCCTGGGCGGCTCGGACGGCCTGCGCGGCATCCCGCAGCTGGACCTGTCGTTCGCCGGCCTCACGCTGATCGCGCGCAACGACCAGGAGCTGTGGCCCTACGCCTTCGCGCTGCTGGCGGTCACGGTCTACCTGATCGACCGCTTCCGCCACTCGCGCCTGGGTGCGGCGGCCATCATGACGCACCTGAACCCGCGCCTGGCCACGATGGGCGGCACCGACCCCGCGCGCGTGCGGCTGCAGGTGTTCCTGTTCTCGGCCCCCATCAGCGCCTCGGCCGGCTGGCTCTACGCCTACCAGCGCGCCTACGTCAGCGCCGACGTGCTGGAGAACTACTTCCTGATCCTGATGCTGACCGCCGTGGTGCTGGTGGGCAGGCGCCAGCTGCTGGGCCCGCTGGCGGCCACGGCGCTGATCCTGACGCAGGAGAAGTTCTTCTCGCTCGGCGGCTACGTCGACAAGATCATCCTGGGCAGCGTGCTGGTGCTGATCCTGGGCTTCTTCCCGCAGGGCCTGATGGGCCTGGCGCGGCCGCTGCAGCGTCTGCTGCGTGGCAGCGCACGCCCCGCACCGACCAAGACCCCGACCCCTGCCCCCACCTCTTCCGTTGGAGAAATCAAGTGACCGTCATCTGGCAACCCTCTCTCGACGCCGACGCGCAGCGCTGGCAGACCCTGGCCGACGATCTGGGCGCCAGCCACTGCGCGCCGCTGGCGGCCGAGCTCGACCGCGACCAGCGCTACCCCTGGGAGACCATCGCCAAGCTGGTGGAACACGGCTTCACGGGCCTGTTCCTGCCCAAGCAATGGGGCGGCCAGGGCGCCAGCCTCACGGCCACCGTGGCCGCGGTCGAGACCCTGGGCGCGCACTGCGCGTCCACCGCGGCCATCATGTGTGCGTACCAGCTGGGCGCCTTCCCGCTGCTGCTGGCCGGCACCGACGCGCAGAAGGACTTCTACCTGCGCGAGATGGCGCAGGGCCGCGCCACCAGCTTCGCGCTCAGCGAGCGCATCGCGGGCTCGGACGCCGCGGCCATCGAGGCCACCGCCGTGCGCGAAGGCGACGGCTGGCGGCTGCGCGGCGAGAAGTACTGGATCGGCAACGGCGGTGCCTCGCGCTACTACGTCGCGTTCGCCAAGACCGACCCCGCCGCCGGCGGCCGCGGCATCAGCGCCTTCATGGTCGACAAGGAACAGCCGGGCGCGGTGATCGACGAGCTCAACGACAAGATGGGCATCCGCGGCACGCAGACCTCGAACCTGAAGCTCGACGTGGTGGTGCCCGACAGCGCGCGCGTGGGCGAGCTGCACCGGGCGCTGCGCCTGGCGCTGCAGACGCTGAACGTGGGCCGCATCATGGTCTCGGCGCAGTGCCTGGGCCTGGCGCTGGCCTGCTACCGCGAGGCCTCGGCGCGCGCGGTGCAGCGCAAGACCTTCGGTGCGCCCATCATCGACAACCAGGGCATCGGCTTCATGCTGGCCGACATGGCTACCGAGATCTCGGCCGCCCGCATGATGCTGTACCAGGCCGCCGCCGCCTACGACCGCGGCGAGGACGTCTCCAACCTCGGCGCCATGGCCAAGCTGTTCACGTCGGAGGTCTCGCACCGGGCCGCAGACAATGCGGTCCAGATCTGGGGCGGGCTGGGCTATTGCAAGCCGACGGTGGCCGAACGGCTGTACCGCGACCAGCGCATCCTTGAGATCTACGAAGGCGCCTCCGAAATCCAGCGGCTCGTGCTCGCGCGTGCCGTGCGCAAGGAGGCTGAGTCCCGGGTCTGAACGACCCACGAGCACGAGGCAGTCCGACCATGGCCGAACCGGCGACCAGCAGCAAACCCGCCAGCAACGATTCGCGCGACGAGATCCTGCGCGCGGCGGCCGAACTCTTCATGGAGTTCGGCTACGCCGCCACCTCGATCGACGCCGTGGCCGAGAAGCTGGGCGCCACCAAGGGCCGCATCTACCACCACTACGCGAGCAAGGCCGACCTGTTCTTCGACGTGCAGGTCGCGGCGATGACGCGGCTGAACGAGGCCGTGGAGCCCATCGCGCGCGGCCCCGGCGGCGCGATCGAGAAGCTATCGGCGATGGCGCTGCGCCACACCCAGATCATCCTCACCGAGCTGCCGATGCAGAAGGTGGCGGTGCAGGGCCTGGAGCGGCACCTGCTGGGCGCCTCGGCCGCCACCAAGCGGCTGCGCTCGGTGGTGAAGATGCGCGACGACTACGAGACCTTGTTCGCCGAGGTCATCGACGAGGGCATGCGCTCGGGCGTGTTCATCGAACTGCCGGTCAAGCTCGCCACCAAACCCTTCTTCGGTGCGCTCAACTGGGCCACGGTCTGGTTCAGCCAGCGCCGGCTGCAGAGCGCCGAAGCCATCGACGACATCGCCCATGCGCTGGCAGCGTTCGCGCTGCGCGGCCTCCTGAAAGTGTCCCCCCATGAAGCAGCAGCCCAAAGCCCCACACTCCGCGACGATCTGGGATGAAGCCGAGACCTGGTCGCGCGACCGCATCGAGAGCTTCCAGCTCGACGCGCTGCGCCGGCAGCTCGCCCGCGTGCAGCAGACCAGCCCGCACTACCGGCGGGTCTTCGCCGAGGCCGGCTTCGCACCCGGCGACCTGAAGAGCCTGGCCGACCTGCGCCGGCTGCCGTTCACGCGCAAGTCCGATTACGTCGCCGGCCTGGAAGCGGCACCGCCCTTCGGCAGCCTGGCCGCGGTGGCCCCCGGCGAGGCGGTGCGCGTGCACTTCAGCTCGGGCACCACGGCGCGGCCGGCGCCGGTGCTCTGGACGCAGTCCGACATCGAACGCTGGGCCGACCTCTACGCGCGCTACCTGTACGCGCAGGGCCTGCGCCGCGGCGACATCTTCCAGTGCATGTTCAACTACGCCTGGTTCGTCGGCGGCCTGGGCGCCACGATGGCAGCGCAGCACCTGGGTGCGCTGGTGATCCCGGCCTCGTCGGGCGACACCGAGCGCCAGATCGAGACCATCTTCCAGTACGGCAGCCAGTGCGTGATCGGCACGCCTTCGTTCATGGCCCACGTGGCCGAGGCGGCCGAGAAGATGGGCCGCGACCTCACCAAGTCCAACGTGAAGATGGTGTGCGTGGGCGGTGAACCCGGCGCCAGCATCCCCGGCACGCGCGAGAAGCTCGAACGCGCCTGGGGCGCCAAGATGTTCGACTGCTACGGCGCGCTGGAGTGCCAGCCGATCGGCTGGGACACCGCGCTGCAGCTGGGCCCGACGCTGGCCGAGGACTTCATCTACGTGGAAGTGCTGCACCCCGACACGCACGAGCCGGTGGCCGACGGCGAACGCGGCGTGCTGGTGCTGACGCACCTGGACAAGCAGGCCTGCCCGCTGGTGCGCTGGTGGACCGGCGACATCGTCGTGCGCGACAGCAGCATCGCGCCCGACGGCCGCACGCACGCGCGGCTGAAGGGCGGCGTGCTCGGCCGCGCCGACGACATGCTGATCATCCGCGGCGTCAACCTGTTCCCCACCGCGGTGGAAGACATCGTGCGGGCCTTCCCCGGCCTCAGCAACGAATACGTGCTGGTGCTGGACAGCAGCGTGAAGGACCCGAAGACCGGCTTCCTGACCGGCGTGAAGCTGCGCGTGGAGCCCACCGCGGCGGCCACGCCCGACGTTGGCGAGCGCCTGTCGCAGCGGCTGCGCGAGAAGCTGCAGGTGCGCTTCCACGTCGAGGTGGTGGCGCCGGGCACGCTGCCGCGCACCGTGCACAAGGCCAAGCGCGTGGTGCACGAGTAAGCCGGCCATGACCCCGCAGCCGCTGCGCGGCAAGCACGTCGTCGACCTGTCGCAGTTCATCGCCGGCCCCACGGCGGCGATGACGCTGGCCGACTTCGGCGCCACCGTGACCAAGATCGAGTCGCCGGCCGGCGATGCCTCGCGCACGCTGCCGGGCACACGCTTCGGCAGCGTCTACACGCGCAGCTTCAACGCCGGCAAGGCCAGCCGCGTGCTCGACCTGCGCGACGCCGCCGACCGCGCCGCGCTGGACACGCTGCTGGCCGAAGCCGATGCGTTTGTGTGCAACCTGGCGCCGCCGGCCCTGCGCAAGCTCGCCCTGGACGGCGCCACGCTGCGCGCGAAGCACCCGCATCTGGTGATCGCGCTCGTCTCGGGCTACGGCCAGCACGACCCGCGGCCGTGCATGGACACGGTGGCGCAGTGCGAGTCGGGCTTCGCGCTGCTCAACGGCGCCGAAGACGGCTCACCAAGGCTGTCCACCGGCTGGCCGGTGGACATGTTCACGGGGCTGTACGCCGGGCTGTCGTGCGCGATGGCGCTGCTCGACCCGCAGCGGCAAGGATGTCTGATCGACCTGTCGATGATGGAAGTGGCCGCCGCGATGCTGCTCGGCCCGGCCGCGCTGACGCTGGCCGAAGGCGAGACGCTGCCGCCGCCGGCCGGCAACCGCGACCGCGCCTCGGCGCCGTCGGGCATCTACCGCTGCGCCGACGGGCACGTCTACATCCTCGGCGGGCTCGACACCTACTGGCGCCGCCTGCACCCGCTGGTGGGCGGACCCGATGCGCCGATTGCCGAGCGCATCGCGCGTGCTTCCGAATTCGACGGCCGCGTCGAAGCCTGGACGCTGCCGCAGCGGCGCGACGACGTGCTGGCGCACATGCAGGCGCTGCAGATTCCCGCCGGCGCCGTGCGCACGCCCGAGGAAGCCCTGCCGCTGGTGCGCGCGCTGCGGCCGGGTGCGGTCTCGGCCGCGCTGCCCTCGGGCGAACACGTGCCCGCCTTTCCTGCCCTCTTCGACGGCGCGCGCCCGGTGCGCAGCGCCACGCCCCACGTCGGCGGGCCGCGCCGGCCGCTGCCGGCCGCCACCACGGACCCCCAGGAACCACGATGACTGCTTCCCAACTTCACGTGCTGCGCCCCGGCCTGCACAGCGGCCGCTCGGCCTTCGTCACCGGCGCCGGCTCGGGCATCGGCCGCGCCATCACGCTGCGGCTGCTGGCGCTGGGCATGGACGTCTTCGGCACCGGCCGCCGCCCCGAAGCGCTGGCCGAGACCGCGGCGCTCGCGAGCAGCCTTGGCCTGCCCGCCACCTTCCGCCACGCACCCTGCAACGTGCGCGACACCGAGGCCATCGAAGCGCTGGTGCGCCAGGTCGGCGACGCGCACGGCATCGACCTGCTCGTCAACAACGCCGGCGGGCAGTTCTTCGCGCCGGCCACCGGCATCAGCCGCCGCGGCTGGGACGCGGTGATCGACGTCAACCTGAGCGCCATCTTCGTCGTCACCAAGGCCGCGTACCCGTACCTGAAGGCACGCCAGGGCACGGTGGTGAACATCTCGCTGTCAGGCGTGGACCGCGGCTCGATGGGCATCGCGCACTCCATCGCCGCACGCGCCGGCGTGCTGGGTCTGATGCGCACGCTGGCGCTGGAATGGGCGCCCGACAACATCGCGCTGAACTGCATCGGCCCGGGCGCGGTGCTCACCGAGGGCCTGGCCGGCGAAGCCGCGAAGGCGATGCTCGACCGCCTGGTCGCAGCCACGCCGATGGGCCGCGCCACCAGCGTCGACGAAGTGGCCGAACTGGTCGCCTTCCTGGCCAGCCCGGCCGGGCACCTGATGACGGGGCAGCTGCTGCAGATCGACGGCGCAGCGCACCTGGGCAGCGGTCTTCACATGCTGGCGGCCTGACATGGGTGCCTTGTCTCACCTGAAGATCCTGGACCTGTCGCGCGTGCTCGCGGGCCCGTGGGCGGCGCAGCTGCTGGCGGACCTGGGCGCCGAGGTCATCAAGGTCGAGCGCCCCGGCGCCGGCGACGACACGCGCAGCTGGGGCCCGCCCTTCCTGCACGACCGCGACGGCCAGCCCACGCGCGACGCGGCCTACTACCTGTGCACCAACCGCAACAAGCGCTCGGTCACGATCGACATCACCACGGCCGAGGGCCAGGCCCTGGTGCGCGAACTCGCGGGCCAGGCCGACGTGCTGATCGAGAACTACAAGCTCGGCGGCCTGGCGCAGTACGGGCTGGACCACGCGACGCTGTGCGCGCTGCACCCGCGACTGGTGTATTGCTCGATCACCGGCTTCGGCCACACCGGGCCCTACGCGCCGCGCGCCGGCTACGACTTCCTGGTGCAGGGCATGGGCGGGCTGATGAGCGTGACCGGCCGCGCCGACGGCGAAGACGGCGCCGGCCCGCTGAAGGTGGGCGTGGCCGTCACCGACATCCTGACCGGCCTGTACGCGGCCAACGCGATCCAGGCCGCGCTGGCGCACCGCGACCGCACCGGCCAGGGCCAGCACATCGACCTGGCGCTGCTGGACGTGGCCGTGGCCTGCATGGCCAACCAGGCGATGAACCAGCTCTACGGCGCGCCGCCGCGGCGCCTGGGCAACGGCCACCCGAACGTGGTGCCGTACCAGGACTTCCCCACCGCCGACGGCGACGTGATCATCGCGGTCGGCAACGACGGCCAGTTCGCGCGCCTGTGCGGCGTGCTCGGCCACGCCGAATGGGCCACCGACGCCCGCTTCGCCACCAACCAGGCGCGCCAGGCGCACCGCGTCGAGTTGATCCGCCTGCTGCGCACCGAGACGCTGCGCCGCAGCACCGCCGAGTGGGTGGCCGCGATGGAAGCGGCCGACGTGCCCTGCGGCCCGATCAACACGCTGGCGCAGGTGTTTGCCGACCCGCAGGTGCAGGCGCGCGGCATGTGCGTGCAGGTGCAGCACGCCAGCGCCGGCGGCATTCCGCTGGTGGCCAACCCGATCAAGCTGTCCGCCACGCCGGTGGACTACCGCCACGCCCCGCCCACGCTGGGCCAGGACACCGACGCCGTGCTGCGCGACACGCTGGGGCTGGACGCCGCCCGCATCGCCGCGCTGCGCGCCACCAAGGTCATCTGAATGCTGTTCGACCACCTCACCCTCACCACCCTGCCGCCCGAGGACGAAGCGCTGCGCGCCCCGGTGCGCGCCTTCCTCGCCGAGCACACGGCCCACCTGCCCACCGAGCGCCGGGCGCGGTCCTGGAGCGGCTTCGACGCCGCATTCAGCCGCGCGCTCGGCGCGCAGGGCTGGATCGGCCTGACGCTGCCGCGCGAACACGGCGGCGGCGGCCGCAGCCTCTTTGCCCGCTTCGTGCTGGTGGAGGAACTGCTGCGGGCCGGCGCGCCGGTGGCCGCGCACTGGATCGCCGACCGCCAGAGCGCGCCGCACATCCTGAAGTTCGGCACGCCGGCGCAGGCGGCCTTCTACCTGCCGCGCATCTGCCGCGGCGAGGCCTTCTTCTGCATCGGCATGAGCGAGCCCGGCAGCGGCTCGGACCTCGCCAGCGTGCGCACCCGCGCCACGCGCACCGCCAGCGGATGGCGGCTGGACGGCCAGAAGATCTGGACCACCAACGCCCACCATTCGCACTACATGATCGCGCTGGTGCGCACCTCGGGCGACGCGAACAGCCGCCACAAGGGGCTGTCGCAGGTGATCGTCGATCTCTCGCTGCCGGGCGTGACCGTGCGGCCCATCGCCGACCTCACCGGCGACACGCACTTCTGCGAGGTGTTCTTCGACGGCGTGGAGCTGGCCGAAGACGCGCTCATCGGCAACGAAGGCGACGGCTGGATGCAGTGCACCTCTGAGCTGGCCTACGAGCGCTCGGGGCCCGAGCGCATCTACTCCAGCGTCGTGCTGCTCGACGCCTGGCTGCAGCACCTGCACGCGCAGGCGCAGCCCTCGCCGCGCTCGCTGGCGCTGGCCGGCCGGCTGCTGGCGCACACCACCGTGCTGCGCGGGCTGTCGGTGTCGGTCAACGGCCTGCTGGCACAAGGCCAGAGCCCGGTGGTGGAAGCCGCGCTGGTGAAGGACCTGGGCACGACGCTGGAGCAATTCGTGCCCGAGGCCATCGCCGATGCGCTGGGCGAGGACCCCGACGCACCGCTGCCCGAGCCGCTGCGCCGCACGCTGGCCTACGTGGCGCAGATCGCCCCCACCTACTCGCTGCGCGGCGGCACGCGCGAAGTGCTGCGCGGGATGATCGCGCGCGGCCTGGGCCTGCGCTGACCGGCGCTGAACGAGACCCGACCATGCACGACGAACTCGACACCGCCTTCTCCGCCCTGCTGGCTGCGCACTGCACGCCCGACGTGGTGCGCCGCATCGAACACGACCCCGACGGCCCGGCCGCCACCGCCCTGTGGCAGACGCTGGAAGACAGCGGCTTCCTCGACGCGCTGGTGCCCGACGACCAGGGCGGCGCCGGCCTCGCGCTGCGCGACGTGCTGGGCCTGGTGCAGGCCTGCGGCCAGCACGCGCTGCCGCTGCCCTTTGCCGAGACCATGGCGGCGCGCGCCGTGTGCGCCCACGCCGGGCAGGCCGCACCGGCCGGGCCGATGGCGCTGGACGCGGTGGCGCACCTGCTGGGCGCCGACACGCGCCGCAGCCTGCAGGCGGCGCTGCACGCGGCGCTGATCGCCGGCGCCGGCACGCGCGTGCTGCAGCTGTCGCTGGACCACGCACAGCAGCGCGTGCAGTTCGGCAAGCCCATCGGCAGCTTCCAGGCCGTGCAGCACCAGCTGGCGGTGATGGCCGAACATGCGTGCAGCGCGCGCATGGCGGCACAGCTGGCCTTCGGCGCCGGCACGCACCTGCCGCAGCCGCTGCTGGCGGCGATGGCGCTGGTGGTGGCCGGCGAGGCCGCCGCCGCGCTGGCCGCGGGCAGCCACGCGGTGCACGGCGCCATCGGCGTCACCGCCGAGTACGACCTGCAGCTCTACACACGCCGGCTGCTGGCCTGGCGCACGGCCGCGGGCTCGCCCGCCTACTGGTCGCAGCAGGTGGCCGCGCATTGGCGCGGTGCCGGCGGCCCCGACACCATCGACTTCGCCCTGCACGCCTTCGCCCAGGCCACGCCATGACCGACTTCCTGCAAATCACCCAAGACGGCGGTGTGCTCACCGTCACGATGAACCAGCCGGCAACGCGCAACGCGCTCACCGGCAACACGGCGGTGGCCGAGTTCATGGCCCTGGCCGAGCGCGTGGCGCGCGACGCCTCGGTGCGCGCCGTGGTGCTGACCGGCGCCGGGCCGGTGTTCTCGTCGGGCGGCAACGTGAAGGACATGCAGCGCTTCTTCGACGACGCGCTGACGCCGGCGATGATCCGCGACGAGTACCGCCACGGCATCCAGCGCCTGACGAAGGCGATGTTCCACCTGGAGGTGCCGGCGATCGCCGCCGTCAACGGCCCGGCCATCGGCGCCGGCTGCGACCTGGCCTGCATGTGCGACATCCGCATCGCGTCCGAGGTCGCCACGTTCGCCGAGAGCTTCATCAAGGTCGGCATCGTGCCCGGCGACGGCGGCGCCTGGCTGCTGCCGCGCGTGGTGGGGCTGTCGAAGGCGATGGAGATGAGCTTCACCGGCGACGCGCTCAGCGCCGCCGAGGCACTGCAGTGCGGGCTGGTCTCGCGCGTGGTGCCGGCCGACGCGCTGCTGTCCACCGCGCAGCAGCTGGCCGCGCGCATCGCCGCCAACCCCGGCCCGACCCTGCGACTGACGAAGCGGCTGCTGCGCGAAGGCCAGCACGGCACGCTGGAGACGGTGCTGGAACTCTCGGCCGGCGCGCAGGCGCTGGCGCACAAGACGGCCGAGCACCGCGAGGCCGTCACCGCCTTCATCGAGAAGCGGCCGCCCGACTTCCACCGCGGGCGCTGAAGTCCACAATGGCGGCATGACTCCTGCCGCCCAACCTCTGCGCATCGGCGTGCTCGGCTGCGCCAACATCGCCCGCGCCTTCGTGCGGGACCTGCGCGACGTGCAGGGCAGCACTGGGGTGCAGGTGGTGGCGGTCGCCAGCCGTGACGCAGCGAAGGCCGCTGCCTTTGCCGCCGAGTTCGGCATTCCGCGCGCGCACGGCCGCTACGAGGCGCTGCTGGACGACACCGGCGTCGACGCCGTCTACCTGCCGCTACCCAACAGCCTGCACGCGCCCTGGGCGCAGCGCGCGGCCGCCGCCGGCAAGCACGTGCTGTGCGAGAAGCCGCTGGCGCTGCACCTGGCCGAGGCGCAGGCGATGTTCGCTGCCGCGCGCCGCCACGGCGTGGTGCTGCTGGAAAGCTACCCGTACTGGTTCCAGCCGCAGACCGGCGCGCTGGTGGCGCTGCTGCAGTCTGGCGCCATCGGCAGCGTGCGCTCGGTGCAGGCCGGCTTCGGCTTCACGCTGCGCCAGCCCGCCGGCAACATCCGCATGGACCCGGCGCTGGGCGGCGGCGCGCTGCTCGACGCCGGCAGCTACCCGCTGAGCCTGATCCGGCTGGTGATGGGCTGCGCGCCGCAGCGCGTGCAGGCCGAGGCCAGCTGGGCCGACAGCGGCGTCGACCTCAGCCTGGCGGGCACGCTGCTCTACGCCGACGGCCGCCGCGCGCAGCTATCGTGCGCGATGGACGTGGCCACGCACCGCCACGCCAGCATCGTCGGCACGGCCGGCGTCATCGAGACCGAATACCTGAACCACACGGCCGAGCCCGGCGCCCCGCACCCGTTGGGCTGGCAGCCCAGCCTGCTGCGGCTGCGCCGCGGCACCGCCAACACGGTGCCGTTCGAAACCGTGCACAGCACCACCGGCAGCGGCTTCCGCTTCGCGGCCGAAGCCTTCGCGCGCGTGGTCGCCACCCGCGACACGGCGGCCGTCGAGCGCGCCGCCGCCGCCAGCCTGGACATCGCCGCGACGCTGGAAGCACTGGCGCGCAGCGCGCGCCTGGGGCACGCGGTGGACGTGGAAGCGCCGGGCGGCTGACCCGCCGCCATTGCGCAACCTGTCAGTCGAAGCTGGCAGTTTGCACAGAAAGCGCTGCACAACGCAGCAGGTCTTGCGCTTCCGCTTGACGCGCATCCCCGGGAGACTGGCGCCATCGCTTCGCGCACCCGGTTGCTGCCATGACGTTCCGCCCCACTCCCACCCAGACCCGATTTCTGGGCGCCGACGACGTCGTGCGCCTCGTGCAGCAGCACGGCCTGCCGGCCGCGCTGGCCGGTATCGCCGCGCGCATCGAGACGGCCTTCCTGCGCTGGCCCGACTTCGACAAGACAACCCGCGTGGCCGCGCATTCGCCCATGGGCGTGATCGAGCTCATGCCAGTGGCCGACGCCGCCGACTTCGCGTTCAAGTACGTCAACGGCCACCCCGGCAACACGCGCCAGGGCCTGGCCACCGTGATGGCCTTCGGCGTGCTGGCCGACGTGGCCACCGGCCTGCCGCGGCTGCTGTGCGAGCTGTCGCTGGCCACGGCGATGCGCACGGCCGCGATGTCGGCGCTGGCCGCACGCACGCTGGCGCGCCCGGGCAGCGGCGTGATGGCGCTGGTGGGCAACGGCGCACAGAGCGAGTTCCAGGCGCTGGCCTTCCGCGACCTGGTGGGCGTACACACGCTGCGGCTGTTCGACGTGGACCGCGCGGCCACGGACAAGCTGCTGCGCAACCTGGCCGGTGCCGGCCTGCGCCTGCAGGCCTGCACCAGCACCGCCGAGGCCGTGCGCGGCGCCGACATCGTCACCACGGTCACGGCCGACAAGCGCCGCGCCACCATCGTCACGCCCGACATGCTGGCGCCGGGCATGCACCTGAACGCGGTGGGCGGCGACTGCCCCGGCAAGACCGAGCTGCACGCCGACGTGCTGCGCGCGGCGCAGGTCTTCGTCGAATACGAGCCGCAGACGCGCATCGAAGGCGACATCCAGCAGCTGCCGGCGGACTTTCCCGTCACCGAGTTCTGGCGCGTGCTGGCCGGCCAAGCGCCGGGCCGCACGCACGACGCGGCCATCACGGTGTTCGACTCGGTGGGCTTTGCGCTCGAAGACCTGGCGGCGCTGACCTGGCTGCACGACGCGGCGGTGGCCCGCGGAGCTGGCCGCTGGATCGACCTGGTGCCGGCCACGCCCAACCCAAAGGACCTGTTCGGGCTGCTGCGGCCCGCCGCCGCACCGCTGGCCGCGGTGGCCTGAGCCGGCGGACCTTAGCGGTACGTGGCCAGCAGGATGCTGGTCTCGGTGGCCGCGATGCCCTGGATCAGCCGCACCCGTTCCAGCACAGCCGACAGTTCGGCGTTCGAGCCCGCGTGCAGCTCGGCCAGCAGGTCCCAGCGGCCATTGGTGTCGTGCAGCGCGGCCACACCGGGCTCGCCCATCAGGCTGGCGATCACGGCCCGCGTCTGGTTGCCTTCCACACGCACGCCCATCCAGGCGCGGATGCGCTCGGGCTCGGCCTCGGGCCGCAGCTGCACGCTGTAGCCGGTGATGACGTGGCTGTCCTCCAGCCGCCGCAGCCGGTTGCTGACGGTGCCGCGCGAGACACCCAGCCGCGCCGCCAGCACGGCCACCGGCGTGCGGGCGTCGGCGCGCAGCAGCGCGATCAGGCGGCGGTCGGTGTCGTCCATGGGGCCGATTGTGCGCAGCCCTGCAGCACGCGAAAGCCGTGCGTGCCGTCGCGCGCCAGCTGTTCCACGAGCCCGAACTCCCAGTCCAGGTAGGCCTGCATCGCCGCGCGCGGCGCGTCGGTGCCTTCGTAGGGGCGGCGGTAGCGCTGCGCGTGCGGGGTCGGCAGCACCACCGCGCCGTGTGGGCGCCAGGGGCCGATGACGGTGTGGGCCGCGGCGGGCACGCCGTCCAGCCAGGCCACGTCCCAGCCCATCTGCGCCAGCCAGTGGGCGGTCATCGGTGCGCGCACGCCGGCGTCGTCACCACCGCCATCGGCCAGCACGATGCGCGCACCGCGCACGGCGGCGAACACGTCGGTCTCCTGCACCAGTTGCCCGCCCGGCGCATTGCCGAAGCCGGGCAGGTGGCCGGCCTCGTAGGCCTCGGGCTGGCGCACGTCCCAGCAGTACAGCGTGCGCGTGGGGTCGGCGCGCCACTGCGCCAGCAGCGCGGCGTCGATGCGCTGCGCGCCGGCACGCGCGGCCAGTGCCTGCGCCGCCTGCCGCGCGGCCGCAGTGGCCTCGGCGCTGGCCGGGCCGGGCGCGGCGCGGCGCGTCTGGCCGTGCTCGAGCGTGAAGCCGGCCAGCAGCCAGCCGATGGTGCCGTTGCGCAGCGCATGCACCGGGTTCGGGATGCCGGCGTTCACCAGCGACTGCGCGCCGATCAGGCTGCGCGTGCGACCGGCGCAGTTGACGATGACGGGCGTGGCCGGGTCGGGCGCCAGGTCGCGCACGTGCAGCAGCAGTTCGGCCCCGGGCACGCTGGTGCCGCCGGGGATGCTCATGGTGCGGAACTCGTCGAAGCGGCGTGCGTCCAGCACCGCCACGCGTTCGCCGCGGTCGAGCATCGCCCGCACCGCCTCGGCCGGCAGCGACGGCGTGCCGCGCTCGTGCTCCACCAGTTCGCCGAAGGCCTTGCTGGGCACATTGACGTCGCGGAACAGCTCGCCGCCGCTGCGGCGCCAGCCGTCCAGGCCGTCGGCCAGGCGGTGCACGCGGGTGTAGCCCATCTGCGCCAGCGTGGCAGCCGCGGCGTCGACGAGGCCTTCGCCGTCGTCGTAGAGCACCACGTCCACGTCGCGCCGCGGCAGCCGCCAGGGCGCGTCGGCCGCCAGCCGCAGCGGCGACAGCTGCACCGCCCACAGCGGGTGCGCCTGGGCAAAGGGGTGTTCCTCGCGCAGGTCGACGAGGGCGATCTCGCGGCGCGCCAGCAGGGCGGCGCGCACGTCGGCGGGAGTCCAGTCCATCGTGCGAGGCTACAACGATCCCGGCCGCGGCCTGGGGCCGAACCAGCATCAGTCGCCGGTGAAATACCATAGCGGTCGTGCCGTTTCCTGAATCCACCACCGCCGTGGCGCCGCCTGCCGCGGCCAACACCGCCTTGCTGACCGTGCAAGGGCTGGCCTGCCGCCGTGGCGACCGCGTCTTGTTCCGCGGCCTGGACTTCGCCCTGCTGCCCGGGCAGGTGCTCTGGCTGCGCGGCCGCAACGGCTGCGGCAAGACCAGCCTGCTGCGCATCCTGGCCGGACTGTCCGCGCCCGAAGAAGGCACGGTGCGCCAGATCGGCCGCCCGGCCTACCTGGCACACAGCAACGCGCTGAAGGACGACCTCAGCGTGCTGGAGTCGCTGCAGTTCCTGGCGCTGCTGCACGGCGCCGCCGCCGACGCCGCCACCTGCGCCGCCGCGCTGCGCCGTGCCGGCCTGCACGACCGGCGCCACGCGCCGGTGCGCACGCTGTCGCAAGGGCAACGCCGCCGCGTGGCCTTGTCGCGGCTGTTCATGCAGGCTTCAGCCCGGGTGTGGATCCTCGACGAACCGTTCGATGCCCTGGACAGCGATGCCGTCGTGACGCTGAACCAGGCCCTGCAAGAACATGCCCGCGCCGGTGGCGGCGTGGTGCTGACCAGCCACCTCGATCTCAGCCTCGATGACCCCCTGCCCACCGTGCTGCAACTCGACCAGCTTGCACGCGCATGACCTCCGTCTTCCTGGCGCTGGTGCAGCGCGACCTGCGGCTGGCCTGGCGTCGGCGCGTCGACGCGCTGCTGCCGGTGGCCTTCTTCGTGGTGGCGGCCAGCCTGTTCCCGATCGGCGTCGGGCCGGAGGCGGCCACGCTGGCGCGCATTGCGCCGGGAGTGCTGTGGGTCTGCGCGCTGTTTGCGGCGATGCTGTCGCTGGGCGGCATGTATGCGGCCGACCATGCCGACGGCACGCTGGAGCAGATGCTGCTGTCGCCCGAGCCTGCCTGGAGCCTGGCGCTGGCCAAGGCGCTGGCGCACTGGCTGGTGACCGGACTGCCGCTGGTGGCCGTGACGCCGTTGCTGGGCCTGCTGTTCGGCCTGCCGGCCGATGCGCTGGCCATGCTGACGCTGACGCTGTTGCTGGGAACGCCCATCCTCAGCCTGCTCGGCGGGCTGGGGGCGGGGCTGACGCTGGGCCTGCGCAGCGGCGGCGTGCTGCTGATCCTGCTGATCCTGCCACTGTGCATCCCGGCGCTGATCTTCGGCACCGGTGCGGTGTCGGCAGTCGACGCCGGGCAGCCGGCGGGCGGGCACCTGTCGCTGCTGGGCGCCTTGCTGATCTTCAGCGTGCTCGGCGCGCCGCCGGCCACGGCCGCAGCGCTGCGCATCGCAACCGAGTAGTGCCGCGATGACCGTGCGCCTGTTCACCTTTGCCGCGCCGGTGCGCTTCCATGCGCTCACCGGCGCCCTGCTGCCCTGGCTGTGGGCGGCGACGCTGCTGCTGTCGGCCGCGGGCCTGTACATCGGCTTCTTCGTCGCCCCCACCGACGCCACGCAGGGCGACGCCTACCGCATCATCTTCATCCATGTGCCGGCGGCCTGGATGTCGATGCTGCTGTACCTGGTGATGGCCTTCTGGGCCGTGATCGGCTGGGCCTTCAAGGCGCGGCTGGCGTCGATGGTGGCGCGCGCCATCGCACCCACCGGCGCCATGTTCACGGTGCTGGCGCTGTGGACCGGCGCGCTGTGGGGCCAGCCCACCTGGGGCACCTGGTGGGTGTGGGACGCCCGGCTCACGTCGGAGCTGATCCTGCTGTTCCTGTACCTGGGTTACATGGCGCTGGTGTCGGCCATCGACGACACCCGCCGCGCCGACCAGGCCGGCGCGCTGCTGGCGCTGGTGGGGTCGGTGAACGTGCCCATCATCTACTTCAGCGTGAAGTGGTGGAACACGCTGCACCAGGGCGCCACCATCAGCATGACCGCGGCGCCGAAGATGGCCACGACCATGCTCACCGCCATGTTATTGATGACTTTCGCGTTCTGGGCCTACGCTTTCGCCGTCGTCTTCATGCGCAGCCGGGCCATCGTGCTGGAACGCGAACGCGACGCCGACTGGGTGCAGGCCCTGGCCCGGAAACACCAAGGAATCTCGTCATGAACTGGGGCAGCCCCGAAGCCTTCTTCCACATGGGCGGCTACGGCCTGTTCGTCTGGGGCTCGTACGCCCTGACGCTGGCCTGCATGGTGGCCGAGCCGGTGCTGGCCCGCTTCCGTTACCGTGCCGCGTTGCGCGCCGTGCAGCGCGGCCAGGAGGACAACACATGAAACCGCGTCACAAGCGCATCGCGCTGGCCTTGGGCGTCGTCGCCGGCCTCGGCGTGGCCGTCGCCCTGGTGCTCAACGCCTTCCAGAGCAACCTGGTGTTCTTCTACTCGCCCAGCCAGGTGGCGGCCAGGGAAGCACCGCTGGACCGCACCTTCCGGATCGGCGGCCTGGTCGAGGCCGGCTCCGTCAAGCGCGACGGCACCCAGGTCAGCTTCGTCGTCACCGACACCGTCAAGACGGTGGCCGTGCAGTACGAGGGCATCCTTCCCGACCTGTTCAAGGAAGGCAAGGGCGTGGTCGCGCAGGGCAGGCTGCAGGGCGACCGCTTCGTCGCACGTGAAGTGCTGGCCAAGCACGACGAGAACTACATGCCGCCCGAGGCCGCCGAGGCACTCGACAAGGCCAAGCAGGTCAACGCCCAGATGGGCAAGGCGGGGGCGCAGCCATGATTCCGGAACTCGGGCATTTCCTGCTCTGGCTGGGCTGCGGCGCCGCCGTGGTGCTGGGCGTGCTGCCGCTGGTGGGTGCGCACCGCGGCCGCGCCGACTGGATGGCGCTGGCGCGGCCGCTGGCCAGCGCACAGTTCCTGCTGGTGCTGCTGTCGTACCTGTGCCTGACCGCCGCTTTCGTGCAGCACGACTTCTCGGTGCTGTACGTGGCCTCCAACTCCAACAGCGCGCTGCCGATCGAATACCGCATCGCCGCCGTGTGGGGCGGCCACGAAGGGTCGCTGCTGCTGTGGCTGCTGATGCTGAGCGGTTGGATGATCGCGGTGGCGATGTTCAGCCGGCACCTGCCGCTGCCGGTGCTGGCGCGCATCCTGGCGGTGATGGGCCTGATCAGCGTCGGCTTCTTCCTGTTCACGCTGGTCACGTCCAACCCCTTCGACCGGCTGGTGCCGGCCGCCGTGGACGGCCGCGACCTGAACCCGCTGCTGCAGGACCCCGGCATGATCTTCCACCCGCCGATGCTCTACATGGGCTATGTCGGCTTCGCGGTGGCGTTCGCGTTCGCGGTGGCGGCGCTGATCGGCGGCAACCTCGACGCGCAGTGGGCGCGCTGGACGCGCCCCTGGACCACCGTGGCCTGGATGTTCCTGACCATCGGCATCGCGCTCGGCAGCTGGTGGGCCTACTACGAGCTGGGCTGGGGCGGCTGGTGGTTCTGGGACCCGGTGGAGAACGCCTCGTTCATGCCCTGGCTGGTGGGCACGGCGCTGATCCATTCACTGGCCGTCACCGAGAAGCGCGGCGCCTTCAAGGCCTGGACGGTGCTGCTAGCGATCCTGGCCTTCAGCCTGTCGCTGCTGGGCACCTTCCTCGTGCGCTCGGGCGTGCTGTCGTCGGTGCACGCGTTTGCCACCGACCCCACGCGCGGCCTGTTCATCCTGGCCTTCCTGGTGATCGCGGTCGGTGCCTCGCTGGCGCTGTTCGCGTGGCGTGCGCCCTCGGTGGGCCTGGGCGCCCGCTTCGGCGCACTGTCGCGTGAGTCGCTGCTGCTGGTGAACAACGTGCTGCTGGTGGTGGCCACCGCGGCGGTGCTGCTGGGCACGCTGTACCCGCTGGCGCTGGACGCGCTGAACATGGGCAAGATCTCGGTCGGCCCGCCCTACTTCGATGCCGTGTTCGTGCCGCTGATGGCGCCGCTGGTGTTCCTGATGGGCGTGGGCCCGATCGCACGCTGGAAGCAGGCCGAGCTGCCCGACCTGGTGACGCGGCTGCGCTGGGCGCTGGGCGTCAGCGTGGTGGCCGTGGGCATCACGGCATGGGCCGAAGGCAGCATCAGCTGGATGGCCGGCCTGGGCCTGCTGATGACCTACTGGGTCGTGGCCTCGGTGGCCACCGACTACATCGAACGCGTGCGCCCGCGGGCCACGGGCGCTGTCGGCGGCTCGGTGTGGGCGCGCACGCGGCAGCTGCCGCGCGCGCAGGTCGGCATGATGCTGGCGCACCTGGGCGTGGCGGCGTTCATCTTCGGTGTCACGATGGTGCGCAGCTACGAGGTCGAGCGCGACGTGAAGATGGCGCCCGGCGACACCACCACCGCGCACGGCTACACCTTCCGCTTCGTGGGCGTGCGCGAGATCACCGGTCCCAACTACGACGCCATCCAGGGCTCGGTCGAAGTCACCAAGGACGGCAAGCCGGTCGCGGCGATGCTGCCCGAGAAGCGCATGTACCGCGTGCAGAGCATGCCGATGACCGAGGCCGCCATCGACACCGGCATCACGCGCGACCTGTACGTCTCGCTCGGCGAGCCGGTGGACAACGGCCGTGCCTGGATCGTGCGCGTGTACGTCAAGCCTTTCATCGACTGGATCTGGGGCGGCTGCGTGCTGATGTCGCTGGGCGGCCTGCTTGCAGTCACCGACCGCCGCTACCGCGTCAAGGCGACGCAGAAGGCCGGCGCGGGCACCGTGGGGGCTGCGGCTTGAGGGCGTTGAAATACCTGGTGCCGCTGGCGCTGTTCCTGGTGCTGGCCGGCTTCCTGGCGGTGGGCCTGCAGCGCGACCCGCGCGAAGTGCCCTCGCCGCTGATCGGCAAGCCGGCGCCGGCCTTCACGGCCACGCTGCTGGACAACCCGGCGCAGCAGTTCCGCCGCGAAGACCTGCTGGGCCAGGTCTGGGTGCTGAACGTGTTCGCGTCGTGGTGCACGCCCTGCCTGGAGGAGCACCCGGTGATCATGGACTTCGCGCGCCGCCAGCAGCGCACGCCAGTGCTGGGCCTGAACTACAAGGACCAGCCCGCGGCCGGCCGCACCTGGCTGCAGCGCCACGGCAACCCGTACAAGGTGACGCTGGTCGACGGTGATGGCCGCATCGGGCTGGACTTCGGCGTCTACGGCGTGCCCGAGACCTTCGTCATCGACAAGACCGGCACCATCCGCTTCAAGCACGTGGGCGTGCTGACCCCGGCGGTCATGAAGGACCGCATCGAACCCCTGCTGGCGCAACTGCATGCAAGCTGATTTCCTGTTGCGCCGTCTCGGCGCGGCGCTGCTGCTGTGCGGCACGCTGCTGGCGCAGGCCGCCGACGCCCCGCCGGCCGCTGCCGACCCCGTGGCGGAAAAGCGCATGCTCAGCATCACGGCCGAGCTGCGCTGCCTGGTGTGCCAGAACCAGACCGTGGCCGACTCCAGCTCGGGCCTGGCCGACGACCTGCGCGCCCAGGTGCGCACGATGATCGCCGAGGGCAAGAGCGACCAGGAGATCGTCGACTTCATGACCGCGCGCTACGGCGACTTCGTGCTCTACCGCCCGCCCGTGAAGGCCACCACCGCGCTGCTGTGGTACGGCCCGGCAGCACTGCTGCTGGGCGGCGTGCTGGTGCTGGTGCTGGTGCTGCGCCAGCGCAGCCGGCTGGCCCCCGAGGCCTTCGACCCCGATCCCGATGACGCGGCCGACGACGGCCGCGCGCGCAACCCCTGACCCTCCCGGCTTCCTCGATGGACAACGATCTCGACGCGCTGCGGCGCCAGCTGCAGCAGCTGAAAGACCTGCACGAGGCCGGCACGCTGGCCACCGACGCCTACGACAGCGCCCGCGCGGCGCTGGAACAGCGCATCGTCGCGCTGGTGATGCAGGCGCCACCGGCTGCAGCAGCCGCTGCGCCCACGGCGCCGGTTTCCCCGCGCCTGCCGCGGGCGCTGGTGCTGGGCGTGGGCGCTGCCACGCTGGTGCTGGCCGCCGCCGGCTACCTGTGGACGGGCTCGCCGCAGCTCGCGCTGGCGCCGGTGCCGGCGTCGGTGGCCACGGCCGCCTCGGGCGCACAAGGCATCGGCCAGGCCGAGATCGAGGCCATGGTCGGCACGCTGCAGCAGCGGCTGCAGGAGCAGCCCGACGACGCCGAAGGCTGGCTGATGCTGGGTCGCTCGTTCTCCGTGCTCGGCCGCCACGCCGAGGCCGTACCGGCCTACCGCCGGTCGCTGGCGCTGCGGCCCAACGACGCCGCGCTGCTGTCGGACCTGGCCGACGCGCTGGCGATGGTCAACGGCCGCAACCTGGCCGGCGAACCCGCCACGCTGCTGGAGCAGGCGCTGAAGCTCGACCCCGACAACATGAAGGCGCTGTCGCTGGCCGGCAGCGCCGCCTTCGACCGCAGCGACTACGCCACCGCGGTGAAGCACTGGGAGCGCGTGGCCGTGCTTGCCGCCCCCGACAGCCCCTGGTTGCCGCGTGTGCGCGAGAGCATCGCGGAAGCGCGTGCGCGCGGCGGCATGCCGCCGGCGGCCGAGGTGGCAGCCGCTCCTGCGGCTCAGGCCGCTCCGTCGGCGTCGGCAGCAGCAGGCACCCCGGGCGCCACGGTGCGCGGCACCGTGACGCTGGCCGCCGCACTGCGCGCCAAGGCCGCACCCGAAGACACCGTGTTCGTGTTCGCGCGCCCGGCCGAAGGCCCGCGCATGCCGCTGGCCATCGTGCGCAAGCAGGTCAAGGACCTGCCGTTCGAGTTCGTGCTCGACGACAGCAGCGCGATGTCGCCCGCCAGCCGGCTGTCGACGCAGACGCGTGTGGTCGTCAACGCGCGCATCAGCAAGAGCGGCGACGCGATGCCGCAGCCCGGCGACCTCAGCGGCCAGAGCGCGCCTGTGGTGCTGGACCCGAAGGGCAACACCGGGCTGCAGGTCGAGATCTCGCAGGTCGTCACGCCCTGACCGTGCGCGCCGCCGCGCGGCGCAGGGCTACAGCAGCTCTTTCGGGATGTTGCCGCCGTTGGCGGCCAGCTTCTGCAGCACGGTCTTGTGCAGCCACATGTTCATCTGCGCCGAGTCGGCCATCTTGTCGGCCGGGCAGCCCAGTTCGGTGGCCAGGCCCTTGCGGGCGTCGAGGCTGCTGTCCAGGCCCAGCAGCTTCAGAAGGTCGACGATGGACACCTTCCAGTTCAGTTTCTGCGTGCTGGCCGCGGCCAGCGCCTCCAGCTTCGCGACCACGTCCACCGGTGAGATGGCGGCCGGCGCCGCAGGCGCTGCCGGGGCGGCGGGCGCGGCCGCTGCCGCAGGCCCGGCGGCCACCGTGCCGGCGGCCGGTGCTGCGTTGTCCTTGCCGAAGCCGAGCTTGTCGAGGATGGCGCTGAAGAATCCCATGGTGTGCTCCTGATGCGTTGGTGGAGCCGAAGACCTTACACCAGCACGGTGACCGCAGCCACGCCGGCAGTGCTCAGCCCGCGGTCTTGCGCACCAGGCCTTCGATGGCCAGCCGGTAGCCGTCGACACCGAAGCCGACCACGATGCCGGCCGCGGCCGGGCTGACGTAGCTGTGGTGGCGGAAGGCCTCGCGCGCGTGCACGTTGGAGATGTGGATCTCCACCACCGGCACCTCGGCGCCCTTGATCGCGTCGTGCAGCGCCACCGAGGTGTGCGTGAAGGCACCGGGGTTGAAGACCACGCCCAGCAGTTCGCCCGCCTTCACGCGCCGGCCCGCGGCCTGCAGCGCGTCGATCAGCATGCCTTCGTGGTTGCTCTGCAGGCATTCGACATCGTGACCCAGGCGTGCTGCGGCCTCGCGGCACAGCACTTCCACGTCGGCCAGCGTGGCCGCGCCGTAGACGGCGGGCTCGCGCTGGCCCAGCAGGTTGAGGTTGGGACCGTTGAGGACGAGGATCTTGGACATGGAGCGGGCATCGGTTGCGTGCGGGGCGGCAATCATCGCGCATCCACGCGGCGCGCCGCTGCGTATGCGTGCGGATGATGAATTTCCTTGCGCTGCCGGCCCTGCTCGCGTGCCTGGCCGGCCCGGCCCTGGCGCACGACACCTGGTTCGAACCCGGCCCCGACGGCAAGCCGCTGCTGGGCACCGGCAACCGTTTCCCGCAGCAGGAAACCCGCGTCGCGCCCGAACTGCTGGTGCGCCAGGGCTGCAACGCCGCCGGCTGCTGGGCGCAGACGACGGTGTTCGCGCTGACGCTGGAGCCGGCACTGATCCCGGCCTACATCGACGAGGTGCGGCCGCCGCCCGCGGTGCTGGCGGCCTGGCAGCAGCTGCAGGCGCGCGGCCTGCCCTGGAACGAGCGCTACACCAAGCACGCACGCATCCTGCTGGGCAACAGCGCCGACGCGCTGGCTGCCGCCGCGCGGCCCACCGGCATGGACCTGGACGTGCTGCTGACCGCCTCGGCCGCGCCGCGCCGCGGCCAGCCGCTGACGCTGCAGGTGCTGCGCGACGGCCGGCCGCTGCCGCACTTCGCGGTGGAGTTGCGCAACGACCGCAGCGCCATCGGCCTGTGGCGCCGCACCGACGCCGAAGGCCGGCTCGCGTTCACGCCGCCGCTGGCCGCGCAGTGGCTGCTGCGCGGCATCGACCTGCGTCCGTCGGAGGGCGACCCCGCCACCTGGGACAGCCGCTTCATCACGCTGGCCTTCACGGCCGGCGACTGAACCGGCGCGGTCCGCTCAGCCCGCCAGCTGGTCGAACAGCTGCACGTGCCGCGCCACCGAGTGCACGCGCAGCACCTGCACGCCGGCGGCCGCCAGCTGCGCCGAGAACGCCAGCGTGAGGTCGTCGCGCTGCGCCGCGTCGGCCGCGGTGAACAGCTTCAGGAACGACTTGCGCGAATGGCCGAACAGCCAGCGCCCGCCGCTGTCCACCAGCGTGGCGGCCTCCAGCATCAGGCGCAGCGACTGCGCCGCGGTCTTGCCGAAGCCGATGCCCGGGTCGTGGACCAGCCGTGCCGGGTCCAGCCCCGCCGCCACCGCGCGGGCAGTGATGGCGGACTTCCAGCGCAGCACCTCCTGCACCACGTCGCAGTCGGGCGGCAGCGTCTGCGCCGGGTCCACCGGAACCGACAGCGCATGCATCACCACCACGTCGCAGGGCTGCGCCTGCAGCACGGCCAGCATGCCGGGGTCGCCCAGGCCGGTGACGTCGTTGATGGTGTCCACGCCCGCCGCCAGCGCGCGTGCCGCCGTGGCGGCGTGGCGGGTGTCGACGCTGATCTGCACGCGGCGGCGCCAGGACTGGCCGGCCAGCGCCGACAGCACCGGCGCCAGCCGCGCCCATTCGGCGTCGCTGTCCAGCGCCACGCCGTTCGGCCGCGTGGACTCGGCACCGATGTCGAGCACGTCCACACCCGCCTGCACCAGGCGCTGTGCCGCAGCCACGGCGGCGTCGCCCAATTGGCCGTCGCCCGAGAACGAATCGGGCGTGACGTTCACGATGCCCATGATGGCGGGTCGGCGCATGCGTGGCCCCGTCATGCCGGCAGTGCCGCCAGCAGTTCGGCCGCGGTGCGGCCCAGCAGCGGGTGCCGCCAGTGCGGCGCGATCTCGCACAGTGGCTCCAGCACGAAGCGGCGCAGGTGCAGCTGCGGGTGGGGCAGCGTGAGCGCCGTACTGTCGATCACGTGGTCGCCATGCGCCAGCAGGTCGATGTCGATCACGCGCGGCGCCCAACGCGGCGCCGTCGTGCGGCCCAGGCGCAGCTCGATGGCCTGCGTGGCGGCCAGCAGTGCCGCCGGCGCCAGCGCCGTCTGCACCTGCAGCACCTGGTTCAGGTAGGGGCGGTCCCAGTCGACCGGCGCGCCCGCGGGCATCAGCGCCGCCGTCTCGTGCAGCGCCGAGGCCGCCAGCACCTGCACGCCGGCGGCTTCGAGCGCGGCACGCGCGCGCTCCAGGGTCTGGGCGCGGGCGCCGAGGTTGCTGCCCAGGGCAAGAAGAATCATCGTGGCGACGTCGGGGATGGAGCGACCCCGATTGTCGACGCAGCGCGATGCCCGCCTAGAAACCCAGGATGGTCATGTCGAACGCGCGCTCGGCGAACCACACCGACGCCAGCACGGCGATCAGCAGCGAGCCGCCGATCAGCACCACGCGCCGATAGAACAGCGTGCGGCGCAGCACGAAGGCCAGCGGCAGGAACACCGCGACGATGGCCAGCTGGCCCAGCTCGACGCCGATGTTGAAGCCCACCAGCGCCAGCACCAGCGCGCCCTGCGGCAGGCCCAGGTCGGCCAGCACGCTGGCGAAACCGAAGCCGTGGATCAGGCCGAAGACGAACGCCACCGTCCAGCGCCGGCCCTGGAACAGCGGCCGCACGTTGTTCAGCGCCGCCAGCACGACCGAAGCCGCGATGGCCGATTCGACCAGCCGCGACGGCAGCGCCACCAACCCCAGCGTCGCCAGCGACAAGGTGATGGAGTGCGCCACCGTGAACGCGGTGACGATCTTCAGCACGTCGACGAAGGCCGTGCGGAAACGGTCCACCGGCTGCCACCGCGCGAGCTTCCAGACCAGCACGCCCGGCAGCAGCAACGACACCAGGAACAGGATGTGGTCGAAGCCGATCCAGATGTGCCACACGCCTTCGACCACGTAGTCGCGGAACTGCACCCAGGCATCGGGCGCGGCCAGATCGAAGCGTTGCGTCGCGTTCTCGGGCGAGAAGATGGCCGTGCGGGTGCTGCCCTGGGCGTCCAGCCGCAGCAGCCCGCGGTGCTGCGGGTCGATGTCGGCGAACAGGCTGTAGGTCATCTGCAGCTGCTGCGGCAGCGCCGGGCAGGCGGCGCTGAAGCGCAGCACGGTGTAGGCGCCGTCGGTGTGCGTGTCCACCTGCTGCGGGCCATCGGCCTGCAGCGGACAGGCCGCGCCGTCGCCCTGCACCGCCAGGCGCGCCAGTGCGTAGGCGGCGATGTCGCCGTGGCGCGCGCGCAGCTCGCCCCAGGTGATCTCGCCGTTGCCGTCGGCGTCGAGGCCGATGGCGAAGTCGAGGTCGCGCAGCGCGATGTCCCACTGGCCCGACACGCGGCCGTCGGCCACCTGCACCGCGAGGTAGCTGTCGGACGGCTTGTGCGCCGCGGCAGGCGCCGCGTGCAGCAGGGCCAGCACGGCCAGCCAGGCGCCGATCATCTGCAACACCGCGCGCATCACCGGCCCCCTGCCTGCAGCTGCTGCGCAAGGGGGCGCAGCACCGCGCTCTCGATGCCGGAATCGGCCAGCCATTGCAGCGCCGGTGCGGCGGCGGCCGCATCGCGCGCAGCCAGCGCCGCTTCCAGCAGCACGCGCGCGTCGGCGGGCTCGCGCTGCACCGCAAAGTTGCTGCGCGCCAGCGCCAGTGCCCGCGGCACGTCGCCCAGCACGGCCAGCGCGAACCGCGCCTCTTCCTTTTCGTGCACGCTGTCGCCGCGGCGCCGCGCGGCGTCGAAGCGCGCGCCCAGGTCGGCCTGCCAGCGCGCCAGCTCGGGCGCGTTCGTCACCTTGGCCGCCAGCGCCAGGCGCAGCAGCAGCAGGTCCGAGCGCTCGCGGCCGCGCAGCAGCGGCAGCACCTCGGCGGCGCGTCCGCGGTCGAGCAGGAAGTCGGCGTAGGCGGCGAGCAGGTAACCATCGGTCAGGTTCAGTGCCAGGGCGCGCCGGAACGCGGCCTCGGCTTCGGCCAAGCGGCCCAGCCGCTCTTCGGTCTCGGCCAGCCGCGTCAGCGCCCACAGCTGTTCGGCAGCCGAGGCCTCGCCCGGGGCGCGCAGCGCGGCCTGCAGCGCCGCGGCGGCCGCGGTGCCGCGGCCCGTGGCGGCATCGACCTGCGCCTGGCAGGCCACCGCGGTCAGCGGCGTGGTCAACGGCGCCAGCGCGCGGCAGGCGGCGGCGGCGTCGGCGTAGCGGGCCTGCACCATCGCCACCGCAGCCAGCCACGACCAGCCTTCGGCCGCGGTCTCGGGCGCCTGGGCAGCAGCCGTGAAATCCGTCACGGCGGCGTCGAATGCGTGGCCGAACTGCAGCAGCATGCCGCGCAGCAGGCGCACGGCCGGTGGCGGCGCCGGCTGGCTCCACCAGGGTGCCAGCGCGGCCTGGGCGTAGCCGATATAGCGCGGGTCGCCCTCGGCGGCGACCTCCTCGAAGTAGCGGCGCGCCAGCGCGACCGCGATGCCGAGGTTGCGCGGGTCGGCCTGCAGCCGCTGGCGCAGCGCCACCATCTCGCGCAGGCGCGGGTCGGCCGCGCGCGTGGGCAGGCGCTCCAGCACCTGCTGGTCGGACGTGGGCGTGAAGGGCGCCGGGACCGCCGGGCCCGCCGCCGCCAGCAGCGGCAAGGTCCACAGCCACCGCCGCAGCAGGTGCAGGCCAGGCGGGCGCGGGGCGCAGGAACGGGGTGAAACGAGGGGAGACGGGGAGCGGGGGCGGTTTTCGGGCACCCGGTACTGTACGCAACCGGCAACGTCTGGATGCACAACCGGTGAAGTCGCGGTGCGCGCGCTCGCACAATCCTGCTCCGACGACGTCAACCGATTCAGAGTTGCCGCGTTTTCAGGAAGCCCGGGCCGTCATGGCGCCGGCAAACTGACAGTCAAAACCCTACTGAGAGACCATTCCATGAACAAGCTGAGCACCCTCGTCCTGGCCCTCTTCGCCGCCGTTGCCTTCAACGCCCAGGCCGGCTCGCACGCCGCCGCCGCCCCGGCCAAGGCCAGCGCCCCGGCCGCCAAGGCCGAAGCCAAGAAGGAAATGAAGAAGGAAGAGAAGAAGGAAATGAAGAAGGAAGAAGCGAAGAAGTAATTCTTCGCCTTCGGTGCAAAAAAGGCAGGAGCGTTGCTCCTGCCTTTTTTTCGTCCTGACGTTCCGGCCGCTGCGCCTCGTCAGGCCGGCTCGCGCTCCTGCAGCAGCCGCCACATCACCTTGCCCGATCCGCTCTTGGGCAGGCTCTCGACGAACTCCACCACGCGCGGCACCTTGTACGCCGCCATGTGCTCGCGCGCCCAGGCGATGATGTCCTCGGGTGCCGTGTGGCCGCGCGCTTCCTGGCGGAGCACGACGACCGCCTTCACGCTCTCGCCGCGGTAGGCGTCTTTCGTCGCGATGATGCAGGCCTCCTGCACCGCCGGGCACTTGAACAGCAGCAGTTCGACCTCGCTCGGCCAGACCTTGAAGCCGCTGGCGTTGATCATGCGCTTCAGGCGGTCGGTGATGAAGAAGTAGCCTTCCTCGTCCATGCGCCCGAGGTCGCCGGTGCGGAAGAAGCGCTTGCCGTCCAGTTCGATGAAGGCCGCGGCCGTGGCTTCGGGGTGGCCCCAGTAGCCCTGGAACACCATCGGCCCGTGCGTGACGATCTCGCCCACCTCGCCGGGCGGCAGTTCCTTCAGCGTGGCGGCGTCGACGATGCGCGCATCGACGCCGAAGATCGGGATGCCCAGGCACTGCAGCTTCGCGCGCTCGGGCGGGTTGGCGTGGCTGGGCGCCGCGGTCTCGGTGAGGCCGTAGCCTTCGGCGAACGTGAGGCCGAACTCGGCCTGCAGCCGCTCGGCCACTGCCTGCGGCATCGCCGCGCCGCCGCCGCTGAGGTAGCGCAGGCTGGTGAGGTCGAAGCTCTTGTAGTTGGGGCTGCCGAAGAGGTCGATGATCATCGTGGGGATGCAGGTCCAGTGCGTGACCTGGTGGCGCGAGATCAGGCGCCCGGCGAGCTCGCGGTCCCAGCGCGGCAGGATCACGACGGTGGACCCGAGGTACACCGAGCCCAGCACGCCGTACATCATGCCGGTGATGTGGAACATCGGCACCACGCCCAGGCTCGTGCTCTCCGCGCTGGCGTGGCCCCACAGGCCGCCGCCGACGACGTTGCTCATCAGCGTGCGGTGCGTGTGCATGCAGCCCTTGGGCAGGCCGGTGGTGCCCGAGGTGTAGGGCAGCAGCGCCAGGTCGTCGGGGCGCGCGGTGTGCGGGCCCGGCACGTGGCCGGCGGCCAGCGCGTCGGGCCAGCGCTCGTGGCCGCCGGGCAGCGCGGGGTTGGCCAGCAGCCATTCCAGCACTGCGGGCGCGGGCGCCTCGGCGGGGTCGATGGTGTCGGGCAGCGTGTCGGCAAAGCGCGTGACCAGCACGTGCTGCAGGCGCTGCGCCTCGGGCAGGCGGCCGTTGGCCTCGTGCACGATGCTGGCCAGGTCGGCGCTGGTGATGGCCAGCTTCGCGCCGGGGTCGGTGATGTAGTGACCGAACTCGTCGGCGCGGTTCATCGGGTTCACCGGCACCACCACGGCATTGGCACGCTGCACCGCGTAGAACGCCACCACGTACTGCGGGCAGTTCTGCAGGAACAGCAGCACGCGGTCGCCGGCCTGCACGCCGCGCGCCTGCAGCCAGCCGGCCAGCGCCTCGGCCTGGCGCTTCAGCTCGGCATAGCTGATCGGGCGGCCGAAGAAGACGTAGGCAGCCTTGTCGGGGTAGCGCGCGGCGCTGACTTCCAGGTTGAACCACAGCGTGGTCTCGGGCACCACCAGCGTGCGCGGCAGCCGCGACGGCCAGACGGCGTGGTGGGGACGGATGGACGACGCAGCAGCAGCCAAGGCAAGCCTCCGAAAGCGAAGCCGCTGGTGTACCCGGCGCGGCGCGCGCGCGCCAGCGTGCATTCCCGGTGCGGTGCTGACGCCGAGGTGACAGCGCCGCGGCGCGGCGCCGGCACTCAGCGCGTGGGGTTGGCCTTCTGTTCCTGTTCGGTGCGCCACTTCACGCACTCGGGGTGCTGGCGCAGTTCGGGCTTCTTGCACTCGCGTTCGATGCAGTTCCACAGCGCCAGCAGGATGCGGCTGCCGCAGCGTTCGGTGGGCCCGGCCAGCACCGGCGGCGCGGCGGGCTTGTCGGCCGGCACCGATGCCGGAGCAGCCACCGCCGGGGCCGGCGCGGTGCGCACCGGTGGCGGGGCAACCACCTCGGCGGCGGGCGCGGGCGCGGGCGTGGCCTCGGCGGGCTGCCGCGTGGCCGGTGCCGGGCGCACGGCCGGCCGGGCCGGCGCGGGGGTGGGGCGCACGGCCACGGCCGGGGCCGGCGCGGACGTGGCAGGCGGGGACGTCGGCAGCGGGGCCGGTGCCGCGACGGTCTCGACGGCCGGCATCGACGCCGGCAACGCACCGGGCGCCGCCACCGTTGCAGCCGGCACGCTGGCCGCCGGTGCCACGGCCTCGGGTGCAGGCGCCGGCGCGGAGCGTGGCCAGAGCAGCGCCGCCGCGACCGCTGCAACGGCCAGGCCAGCACTGCCCACCAGCAGCGGCATGCGCCGCGACGGAGCCGCCGGTGCCGGCGCATCGGCCTGCGGTGCCGGCGCAGACGGCGGCGTGGGTGGCGGCGGCGCCGGCCGCGGCGGCGGCACCGTCGCTGCCCGGGCGGGCGGGCGGATCACCGTGGCGTCGTCGGCCGGTGCCGGTGCCGCGGTCACGGGCGCCGGCGGCTGTGCGGTCGGCTCCATCACCTGCGTGCGTTCCCAGCCGCCGGCCGGTGGCGCGGCGATGGCCCGCACGGGCGCCTCGGCCGTGCCGTCCAGCACCGCGCGCACGGCGGCCACGTGCTGCGGGCGGTCGGCCGGGCGCGGCGCCAGCATCCAGTCGATCAACCGCAGGAAGCCGTCGGAACACCCCGGCAGCGGCTGCCCGGCCAGCGGCGTGTGGTCGTCCTGCACCGCGCGCGCGGTGGCCGGCGCGGGCGGGCGGCCCAGCAGCATGTAGTGCAGCGTCGCGCCCAGCGCGTAGAGATCGGTCCAGGGCCCCTGCTTCACCGAGCCGGCTTCGGCGTATTGCTCGATCGGCGCGTACGCGGGCTTGAGGATGGCGGTCAGCGTCTGGCTCTTGTCGCTGATGACGCGGCGCGCGGCGCCGAAGTCCAGCAGCACGGGGTGGCCGTCGGCCTCGACGATGATGTTGTCGGGCGCGATGTCCCGGTGGAACACGCCTTCGCCGTGCAGCTTCTCGATCGCGCCCAGCAGCGGCAGCAGCAGCGCGCGCAGCCAGGCTTCGTCGGGTGGCGCGGCCATCGTGGCACGCACGTCCTTCAGCGTGCTGCCGCGGTACACAGGCATCGCCATGTAGGCGGTGCCGTTGGCTTCCCAGAAGCGGTGCACCTTCAGCAGCGACGGGTGGTCGAAGCGCGCCAGCAGCCGGGCCTCGTTGACGAAGGATTTCAGCCCCAGCGCGAAGGTGTCGGCGTCGCCCTGCGAGCGCAGCGACACGTGCAGCGTCTCGGTGCGGCCGGCCAGCGCGGCGGGCATGTATTCCTTCACCGCCACCTCGCGTTCGAGCGCGTGGTCGACCGCCAGGTAGACGATGCCGAAGCCGCCCACGCCCAGCACGCGCAGCACTTCGAACTCACCCAGGCGCGTGCCGACAGGCAAGGCGCTCGGCAGGGCGTCGCGGGGGCGGGAGGTGTCGTCGGACATCGCCGGGAAGCTTACCAGGGCGCCCCCTGCACCCGGCGACCGCGGCCAGGCCGGCGTGTACAGTGCGCCGCCGCGCCCCCGCCGCAACGCGCACACCCGCCGTGACCGACCCTTCGCTCTTCCGCCACACCGCCTTCATGCAGCTGTGGTGCTCGCGCCTGGCCTCGGTGGCAGCCGCGCAGATGCTGATGGTGGCCATCGGCTGGCAGATGTACGACCTGACCGGCTCGGCCTGGGACCTGGGCCTGGTGGGCCTGCTGCAGTTTCTGCCCGCGGTGCCGCTGGCGCTGGTGGCCGGGCACGTGATCGACCGCTTCCACCGCGCGCGCATCGTGGCCGCGTGCATGGTGGTGCAGGTGGTGGTCGCCACCACACTGGCCTGGGCCAGCCAGCGCGGCCTGACGGTGGACGGCGGCCGCACGCTGCTGCTGGTGCTGTCGGTGGTGCTGGGCGCGGTGCGCGCCTTCCAGATGCCGGCGCAGCAGGCGCTGACACCGTCGCTGGTGCCGCCCGCGCTGCTGCCGCAGGCGCTGGCCTTCAGCAGCGCCGGCATGCAGGGCGCCGTGATCGCCGGGCCGGCCATTGGCGGCTTCGTCTACGTGGCCGGCGCCGGGGCCGTGTACGGCAGCTGCGCGCTGCTCTTCGCGCTGGCCGGCGTGCTGTGCGTGCTGATCCGCTACGAACACCAGCCGCCGCCAGCGCTGCCGGTGACCTGGGCCACGCTGCTGGCGGGCGTGCACTTCATCTGGCAGCGCAAGGTGGTGCTGGGCGCGATCTCGCTGGACCTGTTCGCGGTGCTGCTGGGCGGCGCCACGGCGCTGCTGCCGATGTTCGCGAAGGACGTGCTGCACGTCGGCCCCTGGGGACTGGGGCTGCTGCGCAGCGCGCCCGCGGTGGGCGCGCTGGTGATGTCGGTCGTGCTGACGCGCTGGCCGGTGCGGCGCCGCACCGGCCCCACGCTGCTGGGTACCGTCGCCGTGTTCGGCGCGGCGCAGCTCGCCTTCGGACTGTCCACGGTCTTCCTGCTTTCGTTGGCGGCACTGGCTGTGAGCGGCGCGGCCGACATGGTGAGCGTGGTCATCCGCCAGACCCTGGTGCAGTTGGAAACGCCGGACGACATGCGGGGGCGCGTGAGTGCAGTCAACGCGGTCTTCATCGGGGCGTCCAACCAGCTCGGCGAATTCGAGTCCGGTGCCACGGCAGCACTGCTCGGCCCGGTGGGCTCGGTGGTGCTGGGCGGCGTGGGCACGCTCGTCGTGGCGGGGCTCTGGCTGCGGCTGTTCCCCGCGCTGGCGCGGCGCGATGCGCTGGTGACGCCGACACGCTAGGCATCGCCCCTGCCGCCGCGCTTGGCGTTGATGTTGGCGCGTGCGGCCCGGCCGCGCGCTTTCCACTGCGCCACCACTTCCTTGCGCTGCAGCGCACTCATGGTGTCGCGCTGCGCCTCGCGCAGCAGCTTCTGGAAGCTGCGCAGGCGCTCGGGCGCCACGCCCTCGCGCACCGCGCAGCCGGGCTCGTCGACGTGACGGCAGTCGCGGAAACGGCACTGCAGGCTGAGCGTGGCGATGTCGTCGAACACACCCGCCACGTCGCCCGCCTCGCCGTCGAGCCGCAGCGTGCGCAGCCCCGGCGTGTCGATGATGCAGGCGCCGCCGGCAGCACAGTGCAGCGAGCGTGACGTTGTGGTGTGGCGGCCGCGGCCGTCGCCGCGCCGGGTACCGCCAGTGTCCTGCACCGCCGCACCCAGCAGCGCATTGGTCAGCGTGCTCTTGCCCACACCGCTGGAGCCCAGCAGCACCAGCGTCTGTCCGCGCTGCAGCCACGGCGCCAGCTGCATGCGCGGCGTGTCGCTGCAGGCGTTCAGCGCCACCACCGCCACGTCGGCGGGCACCAGTGCCTGCACCTCGCGCAGACGCTCGTCGGCGTGCGGGCACAGGTCGGCCTTGGTCAGCACGACCACGGCCGCCACACCGGCCAGGCGCACCAGGGCCAGGTAGCGCTCCAGCCGGCGCAGGCTGAAGTCCATGTCCAGGCCCATCACCAGCAGCGCCGTGTCGACGTTGCTGACGATGACGACACGGGTCACCTTGTCGCGGCCGTCGTGCAGGCGGCGAGCGATCTGCGTGCGCGGCGGCAGCCGGGCGTGCGCCCACCACTCGCCGAAGTCGTTGCGGCGGGCCAGCACCCAGTCGCCCACGGCCAGGCCGTCGTGTGCGGCCAGCAGGCCCTGGGTCAGTGCGGGCAGTGCACGCGCCCAGTGCTCGTCGGCCCCGTCGTGCAGCATCAGGCTCTCGCGCTGCACCTCGGTGACGCGCATCAGGGTCGCGGGTGGGTCGTCGGGCGCAGCGGCGGGTGCCGACAGCACCAGTTGCTGCGCCAGCAGCGGTGTCAGGCCGATGGCCTGCAGCCGCTGAAAGGAAGCGGAATCGATCATGGATGGAAGAAGTCCGTGCGATCAGAACCAGCGCTGCAGCAAGCTGCGCAGCGCAACGGGTGGGATCCGGACTTCCGACCGCGACCTGCGGGTCACGGTGGCCGCCACGTGCCGTTCAGGCAGGTGGTGCGGCCGGGGCGGCGCGCTGTGCAGCGCGCGCCCTGCAGTTCGACGTCAGGTCAGACGGCGAAAGCCCGAGCGAGGGCAAGATCAGTCGTGTGCATCGCTGCCTCCATCGGTCGGGTTGAGAAGGCGCGGATGCCGCGCCGGGCACGGCCCTGCGTCAAGACCTGGGCCGCTGAGCGCGCGCACCGCCGCGCAGATGTTGTGTCAGGGAGACACCCCCCAAGTCGTGGGGCAGCTCCGTCATGCCGAACGCCGAAGTTGTCATCCCGCGCTCCTACACTTTTTTACCCGCCGGTGGCTGGATGTTGCTGGCAGGTAATTTGCATGGCAGCCCCGCTTCCGACTTCGACACCAGGAACACAACCGATGAACAACCCCAACTGGATGGCTTTCTCGCGCAGCGCGGTCAGCGCGGCCGTGGCGATCGTGATCGCTGCGCCGGTGCTGGCCCAGAACACCACCTCCGCGGTCGGCGGCCGCGTCGTCGCTGCCGACGGCAAGCCGGTCGCCGGCGCGAACGTTGCCATCCTGCACGTGGACTCGGGTTCGCTCACCAACGCCACCACCGACGCCGAAGGCCGCTACCTGGCGCGCGGCCTGCGCGTGGGTGGCCCCTACACCATCACCGTCACGAAGGACGGCAACACCGACAAGCGCGACGGCGTCTTCCTGAACCTGGCCGAGACGCTGAACTACGACGCCACGTTGGGCGCGCCGGTCACGACCATCACGATCACCGGCACCGGCCTGGGCTCGAAGTTCAACGCCGCGACGATGGGCTCGGGCACCAACATCGGCAGTCGCGAGATCGCCGCGCAGGCGTCCATCCAGCGCAACCTGCAGGACTATGCCCGCATCGACCCGCGTGTCTCGCAGACCGACAAGGAGCGCGGCGAGATCTCGGCTGCGGGCCAGAACACGCGCTACAACAACATCACGATCGACGGCGTCAGCATCAGCGACACCTTCGGCCTGGAGTCGAACAACCTGCCGACGAAGAAGCAGCCGATCTCGATCGACGCGATCCAGTCGGTGCAGGTCAACGTCTCGAACTACGACGTCACGCAGAAGGGCTAAACCGGCGCCAACGTCAACGCCGTCACCAAGAGCGGGACCAACGAGTTCAAGGGCAGCGTCTACTACGTGTACCGCGACGAGGCCCTGACCGGCCAGCGCTTCAACCGCACCAACGGCCGCTACAGCGACACACCCAAGTTCGACGAGAAGACCATCGGCTTCACGCTCGGCGGCCCGATCCTGCAGGACAAGCTGTTCTTCTTCGGCAGCTACGAGGAATTCAAGAGCTCCAAGACCAGCCCGGCCTTCGGCCCGGTGGGCAGCTCGCAGACCAACGTGGGCATCCTGCCCGAGTCCATCACCGAGGCGCAGGTCATCGGCCGCGGCTACGGCATCGACATCGGCACCGACAGCATCCCGGCCGGCGTGTCGCTGGACGTGAAGGACACGCTGCTGAAGCTGGACTGGAACATCAGCGACAACCACCGCGCCAGCGTCCGCTACAACAAGACCGAGCAGACCGAGCCGTTCTTCCCCAACTTCAGCAGCACCGCGCTGTCGCTGAACTCGCACTGGTACAACCAGGTGAAGGAGAACGAGAGCATCGTCGCCCAGTGGTTCGCCGACTGGACCGACAACTTCTCCACCGAGCTGAAGCTGTCGCAGCGCAACTACCGCAGCGAGCCGCTTTCTCTGAACGGCACGCGCATGCCGCAGGTGGTGCTGCGCTTCACCGACACACTGGCAGCCGCGACCCCCGGCACGCGTGACCTGTCGTTCGGCACCGAGCGCAGCCGCCACTTCAACGTGCTGGAGACCGAGACCACCGACCTCTACGCCGGCGCCAACTGGAACCTGGGCGACCACGAGCTGAAGTTCGGCCTGGACTACGCCGACAACTCGGTGTTCAACGCCTTCCTGCAGGACACGATGGGGCAGTACCGCTTCCAGTGCGAAGGCGGCACCTACACCTTCGGCACCTTCTCCAACTGCGATGCCATGACGGTGGAGCAGCGCAACCTGGCGGTGCTGGAGAACTTCCGCAACGGCAACCCGTCGTTCTTCCAGCAGCAGATCCCGAATGCCGGGCTCACGCTGGCCGATGCCACCGCCACCTGGAGCTACGAGAACACCGGCGTGTTCCTGCAGGACACCTGGCGCATCAGCAAGGCGCTGAACCTGATGCTGGGTGCGCGCCTGGACAAGCAGGCGGTGCCTTCGCGGCCGATCGCCAACGCGGAAGCCGCCGCGGCCTTCGGCTACGACAACACCAACACGCTGGACGGCAACACGCTGCTGCAGCCGCGCCTGGGCTTCAACTGGAACCTGAGCTCGCCCGAGACGCGGCGCCAGCTGCGTGGCGGTGTCGGCCTGTTCCAGGGCGCGGCCGCCAACGTGTGGCTGTCGAACCCGTTCTCGAACACCGGCAAGGCCACGGCCTTTGCCAGCTGCACCAGCTTCGAGAACTGCAACACGGCCGGCGCCGATTTCAGCGGCGACCCGAACAACCAGCCCACGCTCACCGCCGGCAGCGCCGCTGCCAACGTCGACCTGCTGTCGCCGGGGCTGGAGCAGCCGTCGGTGTGGAAGCTGAACCTGGCCTTCGACACCCAGCTGCCCGAACTGCCAGTGCTGGGCCGCCTGGTGGCCAGCGCCGAGTGGCTGTACACGAAGAACAAGACCGGCGTCTTCTACCAGCACCTGAACCTGGGCGCGCCGACGCGCTTCGGCAGCGACGGCCGCGAGATGTACTACAGCGCCGCCGGCCTGGACCCGGCCTGCTACAACAGCAACGGCTCGGCCATCACCAGCGGCGCCTGCGTGTCGCCCAGCGGCTTCCGCGACCGCGCACAGCGCAACGCCGCGTTCAACAACGTCTACCTGACGCGCGAGACCGACAAGGGCAGCGGCAACGTCATCACGCTGTCGCTGTCGCAGCCGGGCCTGAACGGCCTGGGCTGGGGCGTGGCCTACACGCGCACGGCCTCCACCGACGTCAACCCGCTGACCTCGTCGACCTCGGGCTCGAACTGGCTGAACCGCACGGTCTTCAACCCCAACGAAGAGGTGGCCAGCAACTCCAACTACCTCGTGCGTGACCGCGTCAGCGCCAACATGACCTGGAGCCGGGCCTTCGTGGGCAACTACCGCACGTCGGTGGGCCTGTTCTACGAAGGCCGCAAGGGCAAGCCCTACAGCTGGACCTACATCAACGACCTGAACGGCGACGGCGTCTCCGGCAACGACCTGATGTACATCCCGCGCGGCCCGGGCTCCGGCGAAGTGGCGTTCCGCACGCCGGACGACGAAGCGCGCTTCTGGCAGGTGGTGGAATCGATCCCCGAGCTGTCGTCGGCCAAGGGCAGCGTGGTCGGCCGCAACACCAGCTTCGCGCCGTGGGTGAACAGCTTCGACCTGCGCGTGAGCCAGGAATTCGCCGGCTTCGCGAAGGGCCACAAGAGCTCGCTCACCTTCGACCTGCTGAACGTCGGCAACCTGCTGAACAAGCGCTGGGGCCGCATCAACGAAGTCGGCTTCCCGTCCAACCGCAGCTTCGTGAACTACGTCGGTGTCGACAGCGCCGGCCGCTACGTCTACAGCACCGGGGCCACCGAAGACTACGTGACGCGCCAGGAGTCGGGCGAGTCGCAATGGGCGGCCCAGATCACGCTGAAGTACGAGTTCTGACGCACCCTGCCGTGCCGGGCCTGCGCGCCCGGCAGGTCAAGGCACAGCAGGACAACGGCAGCCCGCGGGCTGCCGTTTTTCATGGCGCCGCTATGCTCGGCCGCGTGACACCCCTGTTCGCCGACACGCACCTGCTCGCCTTCGACAAGCCCGCCGGGCTGCTGTCGGTGCCAGGCCGGGGCGTGGACAAGCAAGACTGCCTGTCCGCCCGCGTGCAGGCGCTGTGGCCCGACGCGCTGGTGGTACACCGGCTGGACATGGCCACCTCGGGCCTGCTGCTGCTGGCGCGCGGCGCGGCGATGCAGCGAGCGCTCAGCGCGGCGTTCGCGCAGCGTCAGGTGCACAAGACCTATGTCGCCGTCGTGCACGGCCTGGTGCCCGGCGATCACGGCAGCATCGACGCGCCGCTCGCCGCCGACTGGCCCCGCCGGCCGCGGCAGCAGGTCGACCCGCTGCACGGCAAGCCGTCGCTGACGCACTGGACCGTGCTGCGCCGCGACCCCGCGCGGCAGCGCACGCTGCTGGCGCTGGAGCCCGTCACCGGGCGCACGCACCAGCTGCGTGTGCATCTGGCGCATGCCGGCCACGCCATCGTCGGCGACACGCTGTACGCCGACGCGCAGGCGGAGACAGTGCCGCCACGCCTGCTGCTGCACGCCAGCACGCTGCAGCTGCCCCACCCCGCCACCGGCGCAGCGCTGCACCTGCACAGCGCGCCGCCCTTCGACCTCTGAGCCCGACACCAATGCGCACCCCTGTCGCCTTGCCCCACGCCTACCGCCTGCTGAACCACGGCCCGACCGTGCTGGTCAGCGCCGCGCACGGCGGTCGCCGCAACCTGATGGCCGCGGCCTGGAACATGCCGCTGGACTTCGAGCCGCCCAAGGTCGCCGTCGTCATCGACAAGAGCACCTGCACACGCGGCCTGGTCGAGGCCTCGGGCGAGTTCGTGCTGAACCTGCCCTGCCGCGCGCAGGCCGACCTCGCGTTCACGGTGGGCAGCACCAGCGGCCACGAGATCGACGACAAGTTCGCGCGCTACGGGCTGGCCACGTTGCCCGCCGAGCGCGTTGCAGCGCCGCTGCTCGACGGCTGCGTGGCCTGGCTGGAATGCCGCGTGCTGCCGCCGCCGGCGCTGCAAGCGGCGCACGACCTCTTCCTGGCCGAAGTGGTGGCAGCCCACGCCGACAGCCGCGTCTTCAGCGGCGGGCGCTGGCACTTCGGGCCGGAACACGAGGCGCTGCGCACGCTGCACCACGTGGCCGGCGGCGCCTTCTTCAGCCCTGCGGACCTGCTGCAGGCACGGCCCCTGCCCTGAGCAGCGGGGCGCGCAGGCGCGCCTCGAAGTCGGCAGGTGCGGCGAACTGCAGCACCTCGCGCCCTTCGGCGTCGAGCACGATGGCCAGGCCGCGCTCCGGGTACAGCCAGTGCTGCAACCGCGCGCCCTGCTGCAGGCGTTCGGCAGGTGGGCCGAAGCGCTGCAGCACGGTGGCTGCGTCCAGCTGCACAGCCGCGATGAAGGTGATGCCGACCACCGGCGTGCCCGCCGTGGCCGCGATGTCCTCGGCGCGCAGCCACCAGCGCGCGGTGTCGGCGTCGATCTGGGCGCTCTTGGCCGCCTGAAGCTGCAGCTGCTGCACCTGCGCTGGCGCCAGCGCGGTGGCCAGCACCAGGCGGCCGCCGATGCCCGCACGCTCGTAGCGTTCCACGTAGGCTTCCAGCGCGCCGGGTTCGCCGCGCTGTGCCATCACCGCCACCTGCAGGCCGTCGCCCCACTGGCGCTGCGCATCGGCCAGCGTGCTGCCCGGCAGCTGCAGTCCGAAGACCCGCACGCTGTCGCCTGCGCGCTGCACCTGCCACGGCAGGCCGTCGGCCGCGGGTGGCGGCGGCGCCCCCGCCAGCAGGTGCCACAAGGGCAAGGCCGCCGCGGCGGCCACGACGGCGGCACCGGCCAGCAGCGCGATGGCGAGGGGACTCTGGAACAGGCGTTTCATGGCAGGCACTTCATGGGCGCCGAAGTATCCTCTGCCGCCATGAGCACCCCCTTGACCCTCCTCACCGGCGCGTCGCGCGGGCTCGGCCTGGCGATGGCCGAGCAGCTGCTGGCGCGCGGCCACCGCCTGCTGACGATCTCGCGCCGCGCGCCGCCGCTGCAGCACCCCGCGCTCACCGCCTGGACGGCCGACCTGGCCGACGCCGCGCCCGTGGCGGCGCAGGTGCAGGCGTGGCTGGCGGGCATCGACCCGGCCACGGTCAGCCGTCTGCAGGTGATCCACAACGCCGGCGTCGTGTCGCAGCTGGCGCCGCTGGGCGACATCGCCAGCGCCGACCTCGCGAACGCGCTGCGCGTGGGCCTGGAAGCGCCGATGCTGCTGAGCGCCGCGGTGCTGCACGCCACGCGCGACTGGACGCTGCCGCGCCAGCTGCTGTTCATCTCGTCGGGCCTGGGCCGGCGCGCCATGGCCGGCAGCGCCTCGTACTGCGCCGCCAAGGCTGGCATGGACCACCTGGCGCGCGCGCTCGCGCTGGAAGAGGCCGGGCGCCCGCACGGCGCGCGCGTGGTGTCGCTGGCGCCGGGTGTGATCGACACCGACATGCAGGTGCAGCTGCGCAACGCCGATCCGGCCGCCTTTCCCGAGCGCGCCCGCTTCGTCGGCCTGAAAGAAGGCGGCCAGCTCGACAGCCCGGCCACGGCCGCGGCCAAGGTGCTGGCCTGGCTGGACCGCGCCGACTTCGGCAGCAACCCGGTCGCCGACGTGCGCGACGCCTGAACCCGACCCACCGACCGAGGCCCCCGATGGACGACGCCCCGCTGCTGATCGACAAGCACCCCGCCGGCTACGCCGTGCTCACGCTCAATCGCCCGCAGGCGATGAACGCGCTGTCGCGCGGCCTGATGGCGGCGCTGGCCGATGCCGTCGATGCACTGGAGGTCGACCCTGCGGTGCGCGTGCTCGTGCTCACAGGCGCCGGCCGCGCCTTCTGCGCCGGGCTCGACCTGAAGGAGCTGGGCTCGGGCAGCGGCACGCTGGGCCGTGGCGACAGCGGTGTGGCCGACAAGGACCCGGTGGCCGCCATCAGCCGCTTCGCCGGCCCGGTGATCGGCGCCATCAACGGCGCCGCGGTCACCGGCGGCTTCGAGCTGGCGCTGGCCTGCGACGTGCTCTACGCCGGCACCAGCGCCCGCTTTGCCGACACGCACGCACGCATCGGCATCGCGCCGGCCTGGGGCCTGTCGCAGAAGCTGCCACGCGTCATCGGGCCGTACCGGGCGCGCGAGGTGTCGTTCTCGGGCCGCTGGGTCAGCGCCGCGCAGGCCGAGGCCTGGGGCTTCGTCAACCGCGTGCTGCCCGACGCCGAGCTGCTGCCCGCCGCCTGCGCGCTGGCCGAGGACATGTGCGGCGCGCTGCCCGAACTCCTGCGGCACTACAAGGCCGTCATCGCCGACGGCTACGCGCTGCCGTTCGGCGAGGCGCTGGCGCTGGAACGCACACGCGGCCGCGCCTTCAACACGCGCATCGCCGCCGACGCCATCGAGGGCCGGCGCGAGGCCGTGCGCGAACGCAACCGCGGCGGCTGAGCGCCGCGCTGCAGTGGCGTCAGGCGATCTCGCCGCGCCGGCGTGCCGCCTCGGTGTCGGCCTTGATGTGCTGGGCGAAGTAACGTGCGTAGAACGCGCCCATGCCGAGCGTGATGACGATCACCACCAGGCTCATCAACCCGTAGTCCGTGGTCAGGAAGTCCTGCAATGCCTTCATCGTTTTCCCCTTCTCTTTCGACAGGGTTCCATCAGACACCGGCGCCGCCGGCGCGTGCTTGCGATGCGTCAACGCTGGTGCCGCGCGCGCAGGCGCTGGTGCAGCAGCTGGGACTGCGGCCGCACCCCGAAGGGGGCTTCTACGGCGAGGTCTTCCGCTCGCCGGTGGTGATGCCGACACCACGCGGGCCGCGTGCGGCGCTGACGACGATCGACTTCCTGCTCGGCCGCGGCCAGTGCTCGGCCTGGCACCGCGTGCGCAGCGACGAGGTCTGGCACCTGCTGGAGGGCGGGCCGCTGCGGCTGTGGCTGCTGCCGCCGGACCTGGCGGCTGTCTCGCACGTGGACCTCGGCACCGCGCCGCCGCGCCATGTGGTGCCGGCCGACTGGTGGCAGGCGGCCGAGCCGCTGGGCGACTTCGCCCACGTCGGCGCCACCGTGGCGCCGGGCTTCGACTTTGCCGATTTCGCCTTCGGCCGCGACGACACCGCGCTCGGCGCGGCGCTGCAGCGGCTGGCGCCCGAACTGCAGCGGCTGCTGTAGGTCAGCAGCTTCGGCCGCTTCAGCCGTCGCCAAGCGCGACACCGATGCCGCGCGCAGCCAGCACCAGCAGGTCGTCCGGCGGCACGTTGCGGCAGCGGCCGGCCACCTGGTCCAGCGGCACGCTGGTGCACACGTCGCCCTGCAGCGCCACCATGCGTCCGAACTGGCCCGCCTTCACCAGCTGCGCCGCGTGGTAGCCGAAGCGCGTGGCGAGGATGCGGTCGAAGGCCGTGGGCGCGCCGCCGCGCTGCACGTGGCCCAGCAGCGTGGTGCGCACCTCGCTGGCCAGCAGCGGCTCCAGTTGCTGCTGCAGCCACTGCCCCACGCCGCCCAGGCGCAGCGGGTCGGGGCTGTCGGCGATGGTGCGCTGCACGGTCAGCGCACCGCCCTGCGGCTTGGCACCTTCGGCGATGCACACCAGCGTCGCCTGGCCGCGCTGCTCGCGCGCGCGGCAGTGGGCGGCCACGGCCTCGACGCTGAACGGCACCTCGGGCAGCAGGATCACGTCGGCGCCGCCGGCCATGCCGCCTTCCAGCGCGATCCAGCCGGCGTAGCGGCCCATGGTCTCGGCGATCATCACGCGGCCGTGGCTGC
>VFQO010000067.1_pt1 | contig 135287 bp, 128 predicted proteins | sample 3512331 | NCBI WGS metagenome assembly VFQO01 (sample SAMN10412371, study PRJNA504923) | tailings metagenome | isolation source: Replicate 3 from Balatoc abandoned mine | place: Philippines: Itogon, Benguet | collected 2017-08-28 | reverse complement strand
AAAGGGGGTCCCTCTTCGACGCCGATCGGGGGTCCCTTTTGAACGCCGTTTGACAGTTCTTGTGGACACCGAGCGCGCGGGCCGCTTCGTCCACACTGTAGGCGCGGTGGATTTTGATCAGGCGCGGATTGATCCGCCGGGCGGACATGGCGTTACGCCTTGCCCGACACCAGTTTGCGGATCGACTCCGCGCGGATCAGCGTGCGACGGCCGAGCTTGAACGCTTCGAGACGCCCGTCGGCAATCATGGCGTAGATCGACGTGCGCCCAATGCTCAGCACGCGGGCGGCTTCATTGATCGAATAGGCGAGACGATCCATTGCATTGCTCCTTAGGGCTGGCGGGTGCCAGCGGACGCGAGCAAGCATCAGTGAATCGTTGGCCGGAGTCGTCCGGGATGGTTCGCTAAGGTTCGCTAACCGCGCAGACGCGCTTCGAGCAATTGCCAAAGAGTGCGGGCACGATCGATAACCGCCGTTTTTCCTACGTCCAGTTCGCGCTCATCGAGCCAAGCAAACATGGCATCGGAAATATCTTTCTGACGCGTCGGCTTCAGGTCGCCTTCCCATAGCTGCACGGCGATCGCGGCCCACATTTCATCCCAATGCGCCGCGAGCGGCGCGCCTCCCTTATTTTTTTTGTGGGGATCAACTGTGGGCAAAGATGAGGGTGCGCGTGGGGCAAGTGATGATGGTGCTGGCCGGGTGAAGGTGAAGCGTTGAATTTCAACCAGCCGCAGAATTTGCTGCTTGAGTTCGAGAAACAGACGATCAGCTTCGCGCGAAGCGGCTGAAGGTCCATTAGATGAAAATGAAACCGCCTTCTTCACGGTCACTTCAATATCACGAAAAAATATCGTGACGTCGGTCAGAACCATGTTGAAGGCGTCGATGTCTCGGGCGACGCCAGCGGCCGCGTCAAAAGACTTTTGAACTAATGTGGTCGCCAATTCCTCCGCAATGCGCAAAGAGGCCTTTATAGTCGAACCGGACTTCAAAATCCCACGTGCGGAGTGATCCGCGTGCATCGCCTTATTTTGTTCCTGCAACTGCCGGCGCACCTCGATACCGAGATGCTCAAGCAACAGGCGAATCTGTGCGCGTTCGAGTTTATCCACCCCACCCTGTTCGACCAGCTACGTTGGAGAGTCCAGCGGCAGGATCAAGCCACCCTTATGGGCACGATTTCCGCCCCCTTGCGCAGCGTATCTAGATGGTCGCTCCACCATTGCGCCATCGCGACCCGCTCATCCCAATGCGCGCCGCGATGATAGGCCGCGCGCACCTTGTCGCTATCGCCGTGCGCCAGCGCCCGCTCGATCGCATCAGGGTGCCATTTGCCGCTCTCGTTGAGCAAGGTCGAAGCCATCGCGCGGAAGCCGTGCGCGGTCATTTCATCGCTGGCATAGCCGAGCCGCCGCAAAGCCCCGTTAAGAGTGTTTTCGCTCATCGGCCGGGTCCGCGTGCGAACCGACGGAAACACATAGCCCGTCGCTCCGGTCGCTTCGTGAATTTGCCGAAACAGCGCCACCGCCTGCCGCGACAGCGGAACATGGTGCGGCTTGCGCATTTTGGTGCGACCGGCCGGAATAGCCCAGATCGACGCCTCCAGATCGATTTCGCTCCAATCGGCGTGGCGAAGCTCGCCGGGACGGACAAATACATGCGGCGCGAGTTGCAGCGCCAACTTGGTAATCCCGCTGCCGTCATAGTCGTCGATCGAGCGCAGCAGTTCGCCTACGCGCTTGGCGTCCGTAATTGCGCCGTAGTGCGTGACAGTTGGCGAGGTCAGCGCGCCGCGCAAATCGCGCGTTGGATCGGACGTCAGCCGTGCGGTCGCGATGGCATAGCGAAAGACAAGACTCGCCAGTTGCAGAGTGCGCCGCGCGCTTTCCAGCTTGCCCCTCGCCTCGATCTTGCGCACCGCTGCCAGCACATCGGCGGGTTCAATCTCGCCGATCGGCAATCGACCGATCGAAGCGTTCAGCCGGGTTAGCAGGGATTCGGTCCGGATGACCGTCGATTGCGCCCACCCCTTCTCGCCGTCACGCTGCCGCTTCGCGCAATATTCGGCTGCGATGGCAGCGAAGGTGTTATCGACCGATAGCTTCGCCCTGATCTTCTCCCGCTGCTTTTCGCGCGCCGGATCGCCGCCAAGCGCAATCTGCGCACGGGCCGCGTCGCGACGCTTGCGCGCCTCGCTCAGACTGATGTCGGGATAGCGCCCCAGCGACAGCTTGCGCTCCTTGCCATCGATTCGGAACTTGAGCCGCCACAGCTTCCCGCCCGCTGGCGTCACCAGCACAAAAAGGCCCCCAGAATCCGCCAGTTTGTAATCGCGCCCGGCGGGCTTCGCGTTGCGGATTGCCGTATCAGTAAGGGCCATGCTGGGGGCCTTTTTATTCACTGACAGACCTAAATCTCAAAAGGCCCCCATAAAAGGCCCCCAGATTTTCCGGCTACCAGCGTTCAATCGCGAACGTCCGCGACCAATTCAGACGTCAAATATGGCAGATTTCTGGGGAAAGTCCAGACAATGGCGGCCAACAATGTATGGGAAATTGGAGCGGGTAGCGGGAATCGGCTTTCAGCGTACCTTGATTTTAGCGACCGCCTGACCTGCGGAAAACCTTGGCTCACAGGGCAATTCGGTTCCTGTTTTCTGCGCCGAACCACCTTCACGACGTATGAGGGCAGCAGCAGCATTCCTACCACTCATCGGCGGCCGCGGCGCTATGTCCGCAAACGACCGATTGCGGACATTTGCTCGGTCAAGTAATGAAAAACCTATGAGTACCACTAAAGCCTTTGCACTCGCGTGGATTGCTGCCTTTTTCATCCACGGGTTCTTCCTTCAGCACATAGGAAAATGGGCTTTCATTACAATTCCTGTTCTGTTCGTGCTGGGCATCATTTTTGTCGGCTGGCCCGCGATAAAATTTGCGATGGCGCGATCTAAAAGCTGACGTCCGCTTCCCACCCCATTTCGGACGTTCACGCCCGATCCTGGCGAACGTCCGAAATGGGGTGGAGAGCGGACGTTGCGTTTTTCCGCAAATGCAGGCAGCAATAAGCGCATGCAAACCAGCTCTATCCAGAAACACTTGTTCTACGGTACGCTACTCGTCCTGTTGTTCCTCGGGACACTGAGCGCCGTGTTCCGCACCGACTTTGAAGGCAAGGCCGTGACCGTAATTTGCGCAACAGCCCTTTTTGCAATCGCAGTGCGGCAGTATCTCTCTAGTCATCGAACAGCTCTGTAAGTCGACGTCCGCATCGGTCGCATCCTTGACGGCTAAGGACGCAAATGGGGTGGTGAGCGGACGTCAGCCGACGAGATACAACACGATTGAAGCGGGTATGCCTATCAGGATCGAGATGCTCAAAATCGCGACGACCCAAGCTGCTGCGCGGCCATGGCGGTCGTCCACATGCTCAATGGCCGCTCGCGCAAGATCGACGATCAAGATTTCCATATCGACATCATACCGGGGCCAGACATGTCTGCAATCGGTCGTTTCCAGACGTTGGCGCGGCGGTCTCCGAAGGTCCGCTAACAGCCGATTCCTGCGACCGCCGAGCATCTCCAAGGCCAAAAAGTCCAATAAAATGAAACGATTATAATGGCTTATGCAGCCATGGAGCGGGTAGCGGGAATCGGCTTTCAGCGTACCTTGATCCTCGCGAGGGCCTGAAAGGCGCGCGCCGGCGCGCCCCGCGATCAATTCGATTCCCACTTTCTGCATCAAACCGCATCACGCCCGCCCGGTCACACCGAGGCGGGCAAAATTTTTGACGAATGGCGGATTTCCGTGGGCGCGGGATATTCCGGCCAAGGTCAGGGGGTAGTTGCGGAACAACCTAACATTTCTAACATCGTCGGATTTCTGCGGGTTTCCGATCTAATGTTTTCCTAACATCGACCGAACCAGATTAGGTCAATGTTATATAATATTTCGATTTATAAAATAACCTAATATCAATGAGATAAGGTTGGAGGCTCAAAAATATTAGGTCAGATTAGAACCGCAACCGAACCTAAAAACCTCAGGACTTGCGCGGCTTTCCGGATCTGGATGGGGCACAGGTTAGACATATTAGGCGCTTCCGCACCCCCTCCCCCTCCCCGGTCTGCACCGCAGGGCCGCCCCCTTGCATCATTATCGAAAAAAAAGGCGAAAGCGGAGCGTGGGGGCGAGCGCGGCGCGTGAGGTCAGACTGGGGTGCCCCTTGCCCCTTCGTTCCACATCTGTTCTCATTGGTTATGCGCGCGCGGATTCGGACCCTTGAGGACATCGCCTGGCGGGGCCTGCGGCTGCGCGTGTGGTGCTATGCGTGCGCCCGCGCCCGCGAGCTGGACGGTGGCGAGATGCTGCAGCTGTTCGTCAAAAGGGATTGGTCGATCGACCTCGCGGCCGCCCGCGAGCGCTTTCGCTGTGACCTATGCGGATCCAAGGCGGAGGTTCTAGCCGTCCCGGCAAGCGCGCCAAGGGCAGCGCCGGCGCCGCCCGAGATCGAGTATGATCCCGGCTATGGTGCGGCGCAGCTGGTCGCGGCCTTCTTTCACACCAACCGCGCGCTTCAGAAGCGCAAGCGGCAAGAGCTTCGCAGCCAGACGCTCCCGGTGATCACTGCTCCGCCGCCGGTGCATACGCGCACCCCGCCGCGGCGCGGTCATCTGCGGCTAGTGAAGCCGCCGGAGCGATGATATGCGAGGGCATGCGCTCTGCAGTCGCCCTGCCCTTAATGCTGTCGCTGTGCGCCTGCGACGCGATGATGGCGGAAGAGCCCCAGAGATCCGAAATGGCCTATTGGCGCCTGCAATCGGAAGGTGCCCAGGCCGCCCAACTTTGCCAAGCGGCGCGCGCCGCGCGCGCAGCGTGGCAGCAGGTGCTATCGGAGCCCCAGGCGGGGCCAGCGCCGCACCTCAAATATCCCGCGACCAACGTGGCCTATTGGGGGCGACGCGTCGCCGAAGTGTGCGCGGCCGACCCAACCGCCTAGCGAGCCGATGCCCCGCCTCCCGGCCCCTGCGGCTCATACTCCCGGAACGCGACCGCGGGCACGCCTACGCGCTCGTTGATCTCCATGAAGCGGGCCTCGAGCGGCTCGATCTCGTTGGCGAAGAAGACGTCCAGCGCGCGGCCGACATCGCCAAAGCCGCCATTGTTCTGGGGAATGATGCCCAGAAGCTGCGGCGGCGTGCGGTGCGCGGCTAGCATGTCGTCGCGCGTGATATTCTTGATCGCGGTGAATTCGTCCTTCGACGCGATGTCGGCGATCGGGATGACCTGCACGCCCTCCTTTTTCCCGCCGGGGGTGTAGAGGAACAGGTTCTTGAAGTTCCCCAGGCCCTTCCCTTCCTTGAGCGCCTTGCGCAGCGCTTCCTCGGTTTCCTTGTCGACGATCGCGTCGGTGACATGCAGGATGAAGCCGACATGGGCGCCGTTGATGTAATATCGGCGCCGGAACATCGTCGCATTTTCGTTGAGCAGCGCCGACTGCAGCGCGGCTAGCCATTCGGGGATACCATAGATCTCCTGCAGGACGTCGGGCTGCAGCACTTGGTGCAGGTGATTATTCGGGAATTGGTGATCCTGCCCGAGCGGCCCTTTCACGAAAAACGCGGTGCCAGGCTCGACGCCCATGCGCGTATAGACCGCGGGGCTGTGCTTCAACGTGAGCACTCGCCCCCCAAGATTGTCGATCTGCTCGAGATAGCCGTTGCCCATATGCAGGAAATCCAGCGCGAACTTCTCGAAATTGGCGCGGGTGAGCCAGCGCGAGGGCACGAAATGCGACAGCAGCAGGTTGACCTTGAGCGCGATCGCGCTGCGGTGATGCGCTGATACGTTGAAGGCCTTGGCCAGGCTGACCATGGGCAGCGGCGGCTCATACCAACGGCCATTCTGCCACATTTCGAAATAGGCCCACAGATCGCGGCCATGGATCGCGCTTTCCGGGTCGCCAAAGCTGAATGCCATCGGCTCCGCGGCGGCGCCGCGCGCCTGGTCTGCAACCATCAATTCCGTGCTCATATCGGGCTCCTTGGCCGGTCAGTCGAAGAACATTGCAAAGCCCGTGCCGCCGGCGATTTCGCCGCCGTCCATGGGCTCGATCAAAAGGCAGTGAAGGATCGCCCAGGCGATGTCGGCATGGCCGATCTGTCCGTTGCGCTTGGCGGTATAGGTGACGTGCTTCTGCGACGCGGTGATCGTCGGGCGGATTGCCATGAAGCTCGCGAAGACGTCGGTCCAACCGGCATCGATCTCGATCCGGCCTTTGCGAAAGACGTTCTGGCCCTTCATGACCAGCTGCGCCTTGACCGCCAGATTATAGTCGATCTTACGGGCGGTCGGGAACCATTTCACCACCAATTCCATCACGGCAGCGCCATGACCGCCACTCGTGTCGATCGCGATATCGACGACATTGTAGCGCGCAGCCGTCGCCTTGATCAGGTCCGCTTGGCCCTGATAGTCGAGGCCATTGGCGCGGATCTTCTCGAGCACCCGGAACTTGCCACCGGGCTTGTCGGGCAGCGCCACGACTGCCAGCGCCGCGTCGTCGCGGCCTTGCTTGTTCGGGTCATAGCCGATCGACACCGGCCCCATGCCGAACGGACGCTGGCCCGGAATGTCGATCAGAGCGGGTTTGAAGTCCTTCCACCGATAAAAGCTGTCGACCCGCGACGCCGCGACCATCGCCCAGGGAAAGCTGCTCTCGGTGTCGTCGATGAACTCGCATTCGTAGAGGTTGCGGAATTCGTCATCGCTGCATTCGTCGCGCAGCTCGTCGATGTCGAACAGCTCCATGCCGCCAGCCATCGCGTCCTGCAGCGTCAGGATATGGCACCAGCTGCGATCGGGCAGCATCGCGCCAGCGCGCAAATTCTTCTTCGAAACGTCGAAATCGCGCTGGTCGGTCTTCGACTTGCGCTTGTTCCATTCCTCGCCCGACCAGAACGCGTGCGCTTCGTGCGTCGTGGTGCTCGGCGTCGAAAAATAGGTGCGCTTGTAGATCTTGTGCGTCGCCATCGCGCTGGCGACCTTCTTCAGCTCGGCGAAACCGCTGACCCAAAAGAATTCGTCGAAATAGAAATCGCCATGCTCGCCCTGCGCGGTCTGGGCATTGGTCGACAGGAAATAGAGGCCGACCGGCTCTTCGCCGTCGCCCATGTCCAGCATGATCGGGTCGCCCTTGAGGTCGACGCCGGTAACCTTTTTGACCCAGGCGGTGATGTAGCGGCGGAAGATGAGGACTTGGCGCTTCGACGCCGACAGGAAGATCTGGTTGCGCGCCTGCCCAGCCAGGAAACCCCAGCGGATCTTCATCAACGCCTCGCGGGCGAAATACCAGGTCGCGCCGGTCTGGCGTGATTTCAGGATTTTGCGCGTCCGCTGGTCGACGTTTGCGCGCCACAGCTCCTGATGCTTGTAGAGGTTGGCCTCGAAATCTTCCTCGAGCGCGTCCCACTGCTCTTCGGTCAGGAAATTCTTGCGCTTTTCGGCGCGCTTCGCCTTCGCCGGCTCATCATTGCGCGCCGCGATCTTGGGGTTGAGGTCGCTCTCTTTCCCCGTCAGCATATATTTGCGGATCCGGGCGGTCCGCTCGAGCTGGCGCATGAAGAAGTCGACCCGCTTCATCTCGCCCTCGGTGATGGCGCCGCCCTTGTCCATCAGCGCGGCGACCTTGACCTCGATCCGGTCCTCGATGATCTGAACGGGCTGCGCGCTGTGCCAGTCTCCGCGCTTTTTCCAGCTGGCGACGGTCGGTCGCGGAACGTCCAGCTCGCGCGCGATCGCGGTGACATTCCACCCGCGCCAATAGAGCGAGCGGGCAACGCGTTCCGGATCGCGGTCGGGATCGATCATCGCATCGGGTGCGTTGTTCAGGGTGCCGGTCGGGCCATTCATGGCCCGATGCCATGCCGCGAATTCCGCCCCGCGCGCGCCGCCCTGCCGTTGTAAACTCGCGACTTACAACGTGAGGGCGTTGCATAGAGGCCTGTTTTTCAGCCCCAAGGCGTCATCTGCCGACGCCGGACCGCTCACCGGTGACCAGGCCGACCCCTGATCACGCCGATGGAGCTGTCCCGATGAATTTCAAGCGCACCAAGTCTTTCCTGCTCGCCACCGCCGGTTCGACGGTCGACGGCCGCAACATCGACGACAAGATGCTCGAGGAAATGGCATCGAGCTACAACCCCAAGACCTATGGCGCGCGGCTCAACATCGAGCATATCCGCGGCATCACCGGCGACAAGCCGTTCCGCTCCTATGGCGACGTCGTCGAACTGTCGGTCGGTGAGGTCGAGGTCGACTTCAACGGCACCAAGGAAAAGCGCAAGGCGCTCTACGGCGTCTTCGACGTGCTCGAAGATGCGCAGCAGCTCAACGCCGCCGGCCAGAAGGTCTATCCCTCGATCGAAATCGAGCCGAATTTCGGCGGCAAGGGCCACGCCTATCTGATGGGCGTCGCCCTCACCGACAGCCCCGCATCGATCGCCACCGAACGTCTGCAATTCAATGTCACCCGTCCTGGCGCACTCAACGTGAGCTCGGATGCAGCGGCCGCGCTCGAATTCGCCGATGTTAGCGGCGATACGACCGAGGCCGGCGGCAAGTTCCTGTCGGGTCTGGGATCCCTGCTCGACAACTTCGCCGCGAAATTCGGCGGCGCGAAGCCCGAGGAAAAGCCGGCTGTCGTCACGCCGCCGGCGCAGCAGGGCTTCACCGCCGACGACTTTAAGACCCTCTTCACCGAAATGGGCAAGGGCATCAACGAGGCGATCGTCGCGCAAGGCAACGCCTTCCGCACCGAACTCGATCAGGTCGCCCTCTCGGTGAAGAACCTCACCAAGGACGTCGAGACCACGGCGGCCCCCGGCCAGCAGCCCCGCCCGCAAGCGAATGGCGGCAAGTTCGCGCTGACCGACTTCTAATCGATCAGCACCCCTCAATTCCCGCGCGCCCTCAAGTCGAAACCCAAGGATAACTGCGATGCTCAACGAAACTCGCCAAGCTTACAACTCCTACCTGGCGCGCGTTGCCCAGGTAAACGGCGTGCCGGATGCCGGCGTCAAATTCACCGTAGCCCCGGCGGTCGAGCAGAAGCTCGAAGAGGTCATCAAGCAGGGCAACGAATTCCTGCAGCTGATCAACCTGATCCCGGTGGTCGAGCAGACCGGCGACAAGGTCGGCATCGGCACCACGCGCACGATGGCTGGCCGCACCAACACGGGCGCCGGTAACCGCCGCACCCCCACGGATCCGACCGATTCCACGCTCAAGGACACCTATTTCTGTCGGAAGACGGACTTCGACAGCGCGATCAAATATTCGAAGATCGACGCGTGGCGGCACCGGCCCGAGTTCCAGACGCTGATGAGCGGCGCGATCGCAAAGCAGCAGGGTCGCGACCGCATCATGATCGGGTGGCACGGTACGTCGGCGGCGGTGCAGACCGACCGTGTCGCGAACCCGCTGCTGCAGGACGTCAACCTCGGATGGCTCCACAAGATCCGCACCAACGCCCCGGCGCAGGTTCTGCAGGACGGCGACCTCACCGTTTACGCGAACGGGGCCAACAACCCCGGCCTCAAGAAGATCTACGTCAAGGCGGGCGTGGCCCTCTACGACGAATCGATCGACAACAAAGTCGCAGCAAAGGCGGACTATAGCTCGCTCGACGCGCTGGTGCTCGACGCCAAGTCCATGATCCCCGAATGGCATCGCGGGCGCACCGATCTGGTGGTTATCGTCGGTCACGATCTGGTCGACGACAAATATTTCAATATCGCCCAGACCACCGGCGCGACGGCTACCGAGGTCGAGGCGATGGATCGCCTGATCCGCTCGAGCAAGCAGCTCGGCGGCCTGGAAGCGGTGCGCGTGCCCTTCTTCCCGGCCAACGCGCTGCTGATCACCACGCTCGATAACCTGTCGATCTATTGGCAGGAAGGCACCCGCCGCCGCTTGGTCAAGGACGAACCGGCGCTCGACCAGATCGAAAACTACGAGAGCGTGAACGAGGACTATATCGTCGAGGAATATGAGCTCGCCTCCCTGGTCGAGAACATCACCCTCGGCGAAGCCCCGGCACGTCCTGCTGCCCCGTAATACCGCGCAGAGAGCGGCTTAGACGCCGGGTCGCGGTGATGCGCGGCGCCGGAATAGCCGAGGACGAAACGGGGCGGCGGTCATCACGCCGCCGCCCCACCCGCGAAAGGATCCCCGCTATGCCCAGTCTTGCTCAACGCCGCCGCGCCGCCGTGCTGGCCGAACGCGCCACCGCCGCTGCTGGCGAAGTCGTCACCGGCGTCGCCGCTCCCATGCCGGAAACCGGTGAAGCCGCCAGCGAATACAATGTCCTGCGCGCAGTGCTTCACGATAATCTCCGCTCGCTCGAATCGATCCGCTCGGTCACCGATCGCAATCCGAAGAAGGCCGAGATGGCCAAGGCGTTCAACGCCTGGGTCGACGGCGTGCTCGCCGCCGGCGCCGAGGGCAAGGCCGCCCAGGACGAAATCCTCGTCACCATGATGATTTGGGCGATCGACTATCGCGACATCGACCGCGGCCTCGACCTCGCCGCCCACGCGATCGCGCACGGCCTCGCCCTGCCCGAACGCTATAGCCGCACCGCCGCCTGCATGGTCGCCGAGCAGATCGCCGAGGCGTGGCTGGCGAACGCCAAGGACGTCACGCGCGAGCAGCTGCTGCGCACGCTCGCGCTCACCGAAAAGGCCGACATGCCCGACCAGGCAAAGGCGAAACTCTATAAGGCCCTGGGTCGCGCCAGCGCCGCGGCCGCCGGCGCATTCGATCCTGCTGCGGACAATGCGCCGGCGGGCGGCAAGGCTGGCCTGCTGGATGCCGCGAAAGGCTATTTCGAAACGGCGCTCAAGCTGAACAAGAATATCGGGGTCAAGAAGGACCTCGAGGCGGTCGAACGCGATCTCAAGACGCTCGCCGACGCCGCCGGCAACAACGAAACTTAAGGCTCGCGCCACGGCGCTCGGGGGGCGGTGACGGTGCGGGGGCCAGCTTCGGCTGAACCTTCCGCACCCGATCCCCACCCCCCGTAAGACTCGAAGAAAGGCAGGATTTCCCGGTGAGCGATCTGATCTCCACGCCCCCGGCCCCAGCCTCGCCTGTCAACAGCAAGGTCGCGGTCGACGGCTGGTTCCCTGACATCGACGTGACCAAGCTGCGCCAGTCGGTGCGCATGGGCGAGAACATCGTTCCGCACGAACGCCTGGTCGCCGCGATCGAGGGCGCCATCGTCACCGCGCTGCGCAACCTCGCCACCTGGCGCGCGGGCCATGCCGCTGCCGGCATCGCCGAACTGGCCGACGTCCCCGACACCATCGAGATCGCGGGCCAGCCCGTCACTGTGGAAATCAATGGCCAGCCCCGCACGCTGGTCCTTTGGGACCGCATCATCCGCCACTACACCGCCGCCGAAGTCGCGGACCAATATCGCGACCTGGTCGCGACCGATCAGCAGGTCCAGCGCGCCGAAGAACAGACGGTCACCGCCGATCAGCACCGCCGCATGGGGCACAACGCCGTCGCCGACCTTCAGTCGATCGGTGCCGACGCCGCGGTCCTGCGCAACAGCGTGGAGCTGATCTGATGCAGGTGATCGCCCAGGATGGCGAAACGCTCGACGAGCTCTGCTGGCGCGCGGTCGGCGCGACCGCCGGCGTGACCGAGGCCGCGCTTACCCTCAACCCCGGCCTTGCCGCCGGCGGACCGCAAATCGCCGAAGGGACGATGGTCACCTTGCCCGACGTCGTCACCACCCCAGCCTCAACCCGCGAGACGGTGCAGCTGTGGGACTGAAACGGAGGATCGCACGATGGCTTCGACTAAACTCGCGGGGAGCGAAACAATGAAGACGGACCCTTTCTGGCTGCTCGGCAGTTTCGGCCTCACCGGCGTCATGGCGGTGAATCGCGATGGCGCCTATGCGCTCGAATTCCTCGCCGCCATCGGCATCGGCGGCCTGATCGCGCTCTGCTTTTCGCTGTGGAAGTCGCGACAGCGGAAGGCCGATGGGATCGACACGTCGCTCTGGGCGATGATCGCCCTGTCGGGCAGCATGGGCCTCGCCTATTATCTGGCGCCCCAGCTCGAGGGTCGCGCGATCCCGCTGCTCGGCATCATCCTGACCCAGCCGCTCGCCGCCTTCCTCATCGCGGTCGGCGGCACGCCCTTCATCGAATGGCTGCTGACCGGCGAGGCCTTCGCCAAGGTCAAGGAAATGATCGACAAGATTTGGCCGAAGGGCGCCCAATCGTGATCGGCAACGCCCTCCTCGCCACCCTAGCCTTGCTCTTCGTGCTCGGGATCCTGCTCGGCGCGATCGTCGCGCCGGTCTGGCTCTGGCTCGCGGTTGGCCCTGTCGCCGTCGTCCTGATCATCTGGGCGCTCATCGCCTTCGCCGAGCGCAGCCTGAAGGGGTTGAAGATCCCATGACCACCGCCGACCGCATCGCCGCCGCCTTGCGTCCCCTCGCGCCCAAGGGCGAACTGGCCGCGCCCGACGTCCCGCTGATCAATCAGCTCGCGGGGCAATGGGACGCGCGCACGCCACCGCCGCACGCCGCGCCCGTCGCCGAGATCCCGATCACCGCGCGCACCGCCGCCGAGCTCGCCGGCCACGAAGCGCTGGTCCGCGAATGGTATCGCGACAGCAAGGGCATCGGCACTTGGGGCATCGGCGTCACCAACGCCTCGGGTCACAACGTCGATCGCTACAAGGACAATCCCCAGACCATTGACCATTGCCTCGCCATCTATGCCTGGCTGCTGCTCACCGGCTATGCGCCCGACGTCCGCAAGGCTTTCGCCGGTCACGATCTGACCGAGGCGCAATTCGCCGCGGCGCTGTCCTTCCACTACAACACCGGCAAGATCCTGACCGCGAGTTGGCCGAAGCTGTGGATGGCTGGCGACATCGCCGCGGCGCGCCGGTCCTTCATGGAATGGCGCAACCCGCCCGAGATCGTCCCGCGCCGCGAGAAGGAGCGCGACCTTTTCTTCGACGGCATATGGTCGGGCGACGGCAAGGTCCGCGTGCTCGGCGTGCGCAAGCCCTCCTATCAGCCCGATTTCAGCGGCAAGGAACGCATAGACGCCCTGCCCATCCTCGAAAGGCTGCTCGCATGATCACCTGGTTCAAATCGCTCGACGTCGCCGGCAAGGCCGGGATGATCTTTCTCGCGATCGCGCTGGTCGCCATCGTCATCGGCACTGCAGGCCAGCTGATCGACGCGGCCTTCGAAACCGCCGAGCACAAGGGTGCGATCACCGAGCGCGCCGCCGGCCAAGCCAAGACCCTCGACCATCTGGAGAAAGCCAATGCCGCTTCGACCCGCTTTCGCGACGATCCTGATCTGCGCGACGCTGACTGCCTGCGCGACGCAACCAACCCCCAGGACTGTTAGCGACCTCTGCCTGGTCGACGCCCCGCTGCGCTTCACGCTGGTCCCGCGCGCCGAGCGCGACGCGGCGGAGGCCGAAGGCCGCCCGGTCCGCGACGATGGGAACGCGGCGGACAGTGATGCCACCCGCACCGCGATTGGCGAGCATAACGCCCGCTGGCGGGCCGTCTGCGAGCCCGACCAGTGAAAAAGCCCGATAGCCTGCGCGCCGCGATCTGCGCCGCCGTCCCCGACCTGAGGGACAATCCCGAGCGGCTGATCATGTGGATCGACCGTGGCGCCGTTGCCTCGCCGGGAACGCCGTCGCTGAATTTCAGCTACGGCTATCGACTGAACATCCTGATCCTCGGTTATGCAGGCCGTCAGCCGCCGGTCGCGATCGCGATCCTGCAATGGCTGCGCATCAACCAGCCCGATCTGCTGCAGCCCGGGAAGGACGCCTTCGAATTCGAGGCCGACTTCCTCGATAACAAGTCGGTCGACCTGCAGATCGAGTTACAACTGAGCGAGGGGGTTACCGCCGTGCAGCGCGAGGACGGCGGCTTCGACATGGAATTTATCGCCGAGCCCGACCCGCTCTTCGAAGATGACCAGCTGCTCGGTGACCTCGAGCAGGTGCCGCCGCTGTCGCAGATCTGGTTCGCCGGCGAGCGCCTGGTCCCCGACGTCCCGCTACCATGATCGAGAATAATTTCGACCAGCTCGAGCGCTTCCTCGGCACCTTCGTCGATGCACTTTCGCCGCGCGAAATGCGGGGCCTCGCGAGCAAGATCGGCCAGTCGCTGCGGCGCGAGAATAGCAAGCGCATCGGCGCCAATGTCCAGCCCGATGGCAGCGCCATGCAGGCCCGCCGCCCCCGCGAGGGCAAGGCGCGCGGCAAGATGTTCCGCCGCCTGCGCCAAGCCCGGCTGATGAAGATCGATGCGTCACCCGATGGCGTGGAGGTTGCCTTCACCGGCGCGGCCGCGCGCGTTGCCCTGACCCACCACGAAGGTCGCGAAGACACGGTCGGCCGCACCCGCGACGGCCGTACCATCCGCGCTCGCTATGTCGCGCGCGAACTGATGGGCTTCGGCCGCACCGATCGCGAGCAGGCGCTCGCGGCTGTCGAGAAGCATCTGACACCCGGCGACTGACCCCGCCGTCCAGCATCAACCGTTGTAAAACCGCGCCTTACAACGCCGTCCGCTGGCGCGCGCGCGCGGAGCATGCCTTTCCTCGGCGCCATGCCGATCGCTTCTATCGCCACTTCACCGGCCATCGACCTGTCGGCCCTGCCGCCGCCGGAAATCGTCGCCCAGCCGGATTTTGAGACGCGCTTCGCGGCCAAGCTCGCGCGCCTGGTGACGACGCTTCCCGAATTCAGCGCGCTCGTGGAATCGGACCCCGCGATCAAGCTGCTCGAGGCCGACGCCTATGACGAAATGCTGCTTGCCCAAGCGTGCAACGACGCCGCGCGCCAGATGCTCATCGCTTTCGCGACGGGCGCGAACCTCGAACAGCTCGGCGCCCTCTATGCGGTGACCCGCCTGCTCATCACCCCCGCCAATCCCGAAGCGGGCACGCCCGCGGTGATGGAAAGCGACGAAGAGCTGCGCCGCCGGATCCTTCTCGCGCCGCACAGCTTCAGCGTCGCCGGTCCCGAAATGGCCTATGTCTATCACGCCATGGCCGCCAGCGGCGACGTGCTGCACGCCTCGGCCACCTCGCCGACGCCTGGTCAAGTTATCGTGTCGATCCTGTCGCGCACCGGCGACGGCACCGCGCCGCCCGAAACGCTTGCGGCTGTCGAGGCTGTGCTCACCGACGACAATGTCCGCCCGCTCACCGACGAAGTGATCGTCCAGTCGGCGGAGATCCTCGAATTCGATATCACGGCGAACCTCTGGCTCTACGCCGGTCCCGACCCCGACCTGATCCTCGACACCGCCAACGCATCGCTCGCGGCGATGCTGGCGCGCCGCCGGCGCCTCGGCGCCGACATGACCCCTTCTGCGATCGTCGCCGCGCTCCACGTCGGCGGCGTCCAGCGCGTCGAGCTGGTTTCGCCCGCCGCGCGCATCATCTGCACGCCGCTGCAGGCCGCCTTCGCCGACAGCATCGACGTCACCGTCGCGGGCTTCGACGAATGACGCTCGATCCCGAGATACTTGCGGCCAGCCTGCTGCCGCCAAATGCGACCGAGGGCGAGCGCGCGCTCGAAGATGCCCTGCGCGCCAATATCGACCTGTCGGCGGTCGGCACGCTCTGGGATCCGGCGACCTGCCCCGCCAATGTTCTGCCCTTCCTCGCCTGGGGCCTGGCGATCGCACGTTGGGATCCCGAATGGACCGAGGCAGAAAAGCGCGCGGCCGTCGCCGACGCCATCCCCTTCCACCGCCGCAAGGGCACGCGCGGCATCGTCCGGCAGGTGCTCGACCGCTTCAACCCGCTGCTCGAAATCGTCGAATGGTGGGAAGCGAGCCCGCGCCGCGAGCCCCACACCTTCGAGGTACGCGCCCCCGCCGGCATCATCCCCGCCGCCTTCCTGACCACCGAGGTCGCCGACGCGATCATCCGCGACGTGGCCTCGGTCAAGCCCGCGCGCTCGCACTTCACCTTCGTCCAGTCGCTGATCGCCGAGGGCGAGATCTGGCTCGCCGGCGGCGCCGTCCCCGCGACCTTCACCCGTCTCGCGGGGGCGGCCGAGCATGATGACGATCCGATCTGGGGCATCGCCTGGCTCACCGAGGATGGCGAGCCGGTGACCGACGAAGCCGGCGAAATCTTGGAGGTCTCATAATGCCCGCGCTGCAAATCATGATCACCGACGCCGGGATCGAGGCGATCGCCGACGCCCAGGGCGGCGCGACTGAAGCCGTGGTCATCACCGAGATCGGCCTGACCGACACGCCCTTCATCATGGCACCGACGCTCGAGCTGCTGCCCGGGGAGTTCCGCCGCATCGCCACCGTCGCGGGACAGGCGGTCGCCGAGAACATCCTGCACGTCACCGCCTATGATGCCGCCGCGATCGCCTATGACGTCACCGGCTTCGGCATCTATGCCGGCGCCACGCTGATCGCGGTCTACAGCGAAGCCGAAGATCCGATCCTGTCGAAGGCGGCGCTGGCGACCAGCATGTTTGCGATCGACATCTCGATCGCCGCCGACCAGGCCGCCGTCATCGAGTTCGGCGACCCGATCTTCATGAACCCGCCCGCAACAGAGGCTGTGGCCGGCGTCGCCAAGATCTCGACCAACGCCCTTGCCGATGCCGGGGTCGACGACACGACGATCATGTCGCCGAAGAAGGTCAAGCGCGTCCTTGATGCGGCGCTCGCGGCGATCAACGCCGCGGTCGACGCCTTCATGCTGGCCGCCAATGGCGCCATCGCCGCCATCGCGGGCCGCACCATCACCGGCGGCGGCCTCGCAACCGGCGGCGGCGACCTCACCGCAAACCGCGTCATCACCGTCCCCAAGGCGAGCGCGGCCGAGGTCACTACCGGCACCGACGATGCAAAGGCGATCACCCCCCTCGCCTTCGCGACCGCCATGGGAACGCGGTCGCTGGGCAGCATAGGCTATGTCTCGCTGTTCGGCTTCATCATCCAATGGGGCACCTATTCGGCGAGCGCGAACAGCTCGGTCAGCCCGTCCTTCCCCACCACCTTCCCGGCTTCCTGCCTCTTCGCGACCTGCGCCGGCGGCCGCCAGGATTACGCCGCCCAGGACAACAACCCCTTCGTCAGCGCGTCCACGACGTCGGGCCTCACCGTCTACAATTCTGCCGATGCCGGCGTGAACGGCAACTGGTTCGCCATCGGCTGTTGAGAGGAACCACAGCATGCAGCGCTACTACAGCCCCTCCGCCGGCGGTTTCTTCTCCGACGATGTCCACGGCGCCCCTGACGTCGAGGGCAGCACCATTCCTGCGGACGCCGTCGCGATCGACGATGCCGTGTGGCTTCAGCTGCTCGAGGCGACCGCCACCGGCAAGCTGATCGCGATGCAGGGTGGCCAGCCCGTCGCCATCGAAGCCGAGGGTGACGCCTGATGGCCAAGACGTCCCTTCTTCCGAACGCAGGCGCCATCACCGGCGCCGAAACCGTCCCCATCCTGCAGGGCGGCGCGCTGAAACAGGCGAACATGGCGGACTATGCCGCCGCCGTCGCCGCGCCGACCATCGCCGGGGTCAACGCGGCAAAGGCGGCGACCGAGCTGGCGCGCGACCAGGCGATCGTCGCGGCCGAGGCGATCCAGCCGCAGGCCCCCAGCTACGTCAACGAATTCGGCACCGGCGACCGCGTCACCAGCCTGACCACCTTCGGCGCGCGGATCTGGAGCGATATCGTCCCGTCGAGCGGCGCCCTGACCAACCTCTTCAACGGCAATCTCACCGCCAACCTGACCCATGCGGTCAACTGGGGCGTCGGCGTCGACATCACCAACAAGGACCTGGTCGGCGTCCAGTGGAAAAAGGGGCTGCAGCGCCGCGTCACCCGCGTCCGCATCAAGAACAGCGGCGCGCAGAGCTATGGCAACGGCCATGTCATGGGCCTGCGCTTCGACGGCGTCTGGGAAAACATCACCGCGGCGCCGGTGGCCTTCGGCGGCGCGGCCGAGCGCGTCATCGACATCAGCGCCAACATCATCGCCTATTATGGCTACAAGCTTCGCGGCACCGATGGCCTGACCGCAGCCGGCTGGATGCTTGAGGTCGAATTCGAAATCGCCCGCGGCGTGCTCGATGGCCTTTACCAGATGCCGTACACCACCGATCGCGGCAAGGTCGTGGCGCAGAAGAGCAGCATTGTCGGCGACACCGTCATGGCGGAGCCCTTCGACTATTTCCGCACCATCCCGGCAGGGCATACCCCGCTGTTCGAATATCTCTACGACGGCAAGGACAGCGACAATGTCGTGAAGGACTATGGCCCCTCCGAGCGCCATATCAGCCTGGCCGACGTCTATGCCGCCTATGGCGGCAACTTCACCTGGACCAAGAAGGGCCTGCTGCTGACCGGCGCGATCCTGCCCACGGTCAGCATCACCGGCTATCGCACCCTCGTCCTGGTGATGCAGCCCGAGCGCGAAGATACCGGCAAGATCCAGCTCGCGACCAGCGCGACGACGGGCCAGATGTATATTCGCGGCTCGGACTTCAACGGCACCAACACCTGGCACACCGGCCATGGCGGCGAAGCGGTCAAGCTGATGCTCGGCGATCGCAGCGGCACCGGCGGGGTCAACGGCACCAACGCGACCGCGCTCAACCGCGGCGACGCCATCCTCGTCTTCGTCGAGAACCCCGGCGCGCTGACCTCGCAAATCTCGCTTGGCGGCTCGATCACCGCCGTCACCACCAACCGCGCAACCAAGATGACCTGCATCTACATGGCGGGCTATGCCTCGGTCTTCAACGACGCCGAGCGCACCTTCTATCGCACCGGCCTCAGCCGCGTGCTGGCTCGGACCCGCGGCATCATCCTCGACCCGCGCGACGCCGACAGCTACGTCCTCGCCTCCTACCACATCAGCCAGTCGAACGGCGGCAACGCCAGCATCCCGCTCAGCGGCCTGTCGGCCGACCGCCTGGCCAAGGGCAGCTACACCCCCAGCACGTGGATCCTTTCGGCGGGCCGCATCAACGAACCCTATATGGTCCGGCCCCAGCAATATCGGCTGGGCTTCAACAGCGTTCCCAATTGGGCGGCGGCGCTCGGCTATGAACTCGGGATGGCGGTCGCCCACGAAGAGGCTTTCCAGTCGGTGCGGCGCGACCTCGCGGTCTGCAAGGTCGCACCAGGAAGCGCCAGCGTCGCGGGCTCCGGGGGCGCGCTCGACTGGAATGTCGCCACGGCGCTCGGCACCGGCCTGCGCGGCTTCGGCTATGCGCGTCTGTGGGACATGCAGGCATGGTTCCACAATCGCGGCATCGGCTTCCGCCTGGTCCGCATCAATTTCCAGAATGGCGAGCAGGAAGCCGGGGTCACGGGCGTCGGCGCTGGCTATCCCGCGCTGTATCGCCCCGCGATGAACGCGCTGATGGCCGACCTGCGCACCAATTGCCGCTTCACCGGCCTGACCTTCAAGATCGGCCAGCTCCCCCCCTGGGAGGCGGGCAGTCCGCTCGTCGAGGCCGCCGTCAACAGCATCCGCGACGATCAGACCGCGATTGTCCTCGAAAATGCCGACAGTTCGCTGGTCCCTACCGGTCCCGGCCTGCTGCAGGTCGACAAGCTCCACCTCACCGCCGATGCCAGCAACGATCGCGGCCGTACTGGCTTCTACCCCGGCTTCCCGCTCGCCGCCTGACCCCAAAGGAAACCCGCCATGGATGAAGCCTATCTCGACGCGATGGTGCAGCGCATGCTCACCGGCGTCATTCCCCAGGAACAGCGCGACGCCGCCTTCGCCTTTCAGCAGAAACACCTGCTGTCCGGTCCCGACTATGCCCTGCTGCTGCAGGTCATCCTCGCCGATCAGGCCACCGCCTGACCGAAAGACGTTGTAAACCGGCGTCCTACAACGTCGCGCGCTGGATTATTTGCCGGCGCGCGGCTTGTTGGCCGACATGGCCGCCGCCCGTGAAGATATCCCTTTCGACCCCTCCGCGCTGATCCGCTTCGGCGTGGTCGCGTCCGTCGATCTCGCCGCCGCGACCTGCACCGTGACGATCGGCGACCCCGACGAAGAGAGCATCGAAACCCCGCCGCTGCGCTGGTTGATGCCGCGCGCCGGCGCCACGCGCATCTGGTCGCCACCCACCGAGGGCGAACAGGTCATCATTTTGTGCCCCGAGGGCGAGCTCGCCGCCGGCGTCGTCCTGGTCGGCATCCCCCAGACCGCCTTCCCGCCCGCCGGCGACAGCCTGGTCGAGCGCTTCCTCTTCGCCGACGGCGCCGTCCTGCAATATGACCCCGAGGGGCACGAGCTACGCGCCGAGTTGCCCGCGGGCTCGATCGTCCACATCACCGCCGACCAGGTGAACATCGTCGGCAATGTCTCGATCGATGGCGACCTGACCATCACCGGCACCGCGACCGCCGATGTCGATGTCGTCGGCGGCGGCAAGAGCCTCAAGGGTCACAAGCACACCGCCGTCCAGGCTGGCGGCGGCGTCTCGGGTCCGCCGCAATGAACGGCCTCGATCGCGTCACCGGCCTCGGCCTGTCGGGCAACGACCATCTGGGCCAGTCGATCGCCGATATCCTCGGCACGCCGCTCGGCACCCGCGTCATGCGCCGCGACTATGGATCGATGCTGCCCGACCTGATCGACCAGCCCGCCAATCCCCTCACCCGCCAGCTGGTCTTTGCCGCGTCGGCCGTCGCGATCGCGCGCTGGGAACCCCGCGTCATCGTCCGCCGCATCGGGGTGTCGACCGACAACCGCGACGGAGCGATCGCCGTCGAGCTCGCGCTCGAGCGCATCGACCTGCCCGCCGCCAACAGCCGCGTCCAACTGTCCATCCCCATCCGCAAGGGCGGCGTCGCCGTACCTGCCCCCTAAAGGAGCCTGCCATGCCTTTCCACCACGGCATCACCGTCAACGAACTCACCACTGGCGCCCGCGCGATCGCGCCCGTTGCCAGCGCCATCATCGGCCTCATCGCCACCGCCAGCGCGCCCGTCGGCGCGGCGGCCGACGCTCTCAACGCCGCCTTCCCGCTCGACACCCCCGTCCTGGTCGCCAGCATCCGCGACGCGATCGGCGTCGCCGGCAACGCCGGCACGCTCAAGCCCGCGCTCGAGGCGATCGCCGACCAGACCACGCCGATCCTCGTCGTCATCCGCGTCGCCGAGGGCGCGGGCGAGGATGCCGACGAAGAAACCATCGCCAATGTCATCGGCGACGTCACCGACGGCGTCGCCACCGGCATGCAGGCCTTCCTCGATGCCGAGGTACAGCTCGGCGTCCGCCCGCGCATCCTCGGCGCCCCCGGCCTCGACGCGCAGGAAGTGACCGTCGCGCTCGCCGTCGTGGCAAAGAAGCTGCGCGGCTTCGTTTACGCCGGCGCAGTCGGCGACACGATCGCCGAGGCACTGACCTATCGCGAGGAATTTTCGCAGCGCGAGCTGATGCTGTTGTGGCCGAATTTCACTGGCGACTTCGAAGGCGACGCCGTGGCCCGCGCCATGGGCCTGCGCGCCCGCATCGACGAAGAGCAGGGCTGGCACAAGACCCTGTCGAACGTCGCGGTCGATGGCGTCACCGGCATCAGCAAGTCGGTGCATTTCGACCTGCAGGATCCCTCCACGCCGGCGGGGCTGCTCAACGCCGGCCACGTCACCACCATCGTGCGCCAGACCGGCTTCCGCTTCTGGGGCAACCGCACCTGCAGCGACGTCGCCGAATATGCGTTCGAAAGCGCCGTGCGCACCAGCCAGGTGCTGCAGGACACCATCGCGCGCGGCCTGCTCTGGGCGGTCGACAAGCCGATGACCAAGGGGCTGATCCGCGACATCCTCGAAACCATCAATGCCGAGATCCGCGGGCTGGTCGCCCAGGGCCGTATGATCGGCGGCCGTGCCTGGTTCGACGACGCCGCCAACGAATCCGCCGACCTCGCCGCCGGTCAGCTGGTGATCAGCTATGAATTCACGCCCTGCGCGCCCGCGGAGCAGATCACGCTGAACCAGATCATCACCGACAAATATTACGCGGGCTTCGCCGACCAGGTGAACGGCTGACGCCCCCGCCCGACCTCTAGCACCGAAAGGAAACGGCCATGGGCCTGCCCAGCAAACTCAAGAACTTCCGCTCCTACAACGACGGCAACAACTATCAGGGCATCATGGGGGAAATGACGCTCCCGAAGATTGTCCACAAGATGGAGGAATGGCGCGGCGGCGGAATGATCGGCCCTGTCATGGCCGATCTGGGCCTTCAGGCCATGGAGATGGAATTCTCCAACGGCGGCTTGGTCAAGCAGTGCTTTCGCCAGATGGGAACGCCGACCGTCGACGGCTGCATGATGCGCTTTGTCGGCGCCTATCAATCCGACGACACCGGAAACGTCGAGCAGTGCGAAGTCGTGGTTCGCGGCCGTCCCCAGGAACTCGATATGGGCAATGCCAAGGCGGGCGAGGACACCGAGCACAAGGCCAAGTGGCCGGTCGCCTATTTCAAACTGTCGATCAACGGCCGCACCGAGATTGAGATCGACATGCTCAACTCGGTCTACGTTGTCGATGGCGTCGACCGATACGCCCAGATCCGCGACGCCCTCGGCGGCTGATCCATCCCGAATCCGATTCCGGCCCGACAGAGCGGGGAGGGTCGGCATTGGTAGGGGCGGCGGCTCGCCGTCGCCCCGTCCCTTCCCCGCCGCATCGAAAGACCCCGCTAATGACCGAAACCACCGGAACCGCCGCGACCGACAAGCGCAAGAAACTCGAGGTCATCGAACTCGAGGAACCGATCCAGCGAGGCGAAACCACGATCGACAAGCTGACCATCCGCAAGCCCCAGTCGGGCGAGCTGCGCGGGCTCACGCTCGAAAAACTGCTCAACAGCGACGTCGACACCCTGCTGAAGCTGCTCCCCCGCATCACCGACCCGATCCTGATCGATCAGGAAGTCGCCGAAATGGACCCCGCTGACCTGACGCAATGCGGGAATGCCGTTCGCGGTTTTTTTATGACGAAGGGGATGCAGGAGGCGCTGGAGCGGATGCTCGAGGCACAGCAGTAGAAGAACTGATGGCCGATATCGCCGCCATCTTTCACTGGCCCCTGTCGGAGCTTGAAGCGATGGAGATCGGCGATCTTCTCGATTGGCGCAGCCGTGCCATCACGCGCTGGAATCGCATGCACGGCGGGAAGGATGACGGATGAGCAACAAGCTCGCCATCATGGTCAACTTCCTCGGCAGCGACAAGCTGTCGGGCGCGATCCGCAACATCATCGGCACCGGCAAGACCGGCGGACAGGTGCTCAAGGGCATGGCTCGCGAAGCGGCGGGCCTCGAGCGCGAGCTCGCAAAGGTCCGCCGGGAGATCGACGGCGCCAGCGGTAACGTCACCGCCCTCTTCAAGCGCGAGGCCCAGCTCGAGGCCCAGATCCAGCGCACCAACAGCGAGATGGCGAAGCGCAAACGCCTGCTCGAAATCGACGCGACCGTGCGTCAGGTCGGCGCCAAGGGCGAGGATTTCCGGCAGCGTGGGCAAGAGAATATCATCCAGGGCGCGACCCTGGCCGCCCCGCTGATCCTCGCTACCAAGGCCGCCGGCGACTTCAGCAGCGGCATGGTTGATATCCAGCAAAAGGCGAACCTGACCAACGTCGAGGCTGACAAGCTCGCCGGTAGCATCCTGCTCGCCGCCAAGGCCGCGCGCCAGATGCCAGAAGATATGCGGATGGCCGTCGATGTCCTGTCGGGCTTCGGCCTCGACCCTCGCGAGGCCGCGCTGATGGTCCCAGTCATCGGCCGCCTGGGGACGGCCTTCAAGGTCGATCTAGCCGATGGTGCCTCTGCGGCCTACGCCAACCTCAACAATCTGAAGGTGCCGATCGCGCAAACCAGCGCCGCGATCGACATCATGGCCGCCGCGGGCAACGCCGGCGCGTTCGAAATCAAGGATATGGCGCGCCACTTCCCCGCTCTCACGGCCCAGATGCAGGCGCTCGGTGAAACCGGGCTGGAAGGGGTCGGCAGGCTGTCGGCGGCCCTGCAGATCGCGCGCAAGGGCACAGGCAGCGCCGATCAGGCCGCGACCAACATCCAGAACTTGCTGCAGAAGATCAATTCGCCCGCGACTATCCGCGCCTTTCAGAAGAATTTCGGCATCGACCTGCCTGCGGCGATGAAGAAGATGAAGGACCAGGGCATCGACAGCTTCGAGGCGATCGCGGTGATCACCGAAAAGGCGACCAAGGGCGATCTCAGCAAGCTCGGCTTCGCCTTCGAGGATGCCGAGGTACAGGGTGGCATCCGCAGCCTGATCCAGAACCTCGACGAATATCGCAAGATCCGCGACGGCGCGATGAAATCGGGCGGCACGGTGGATAAGGCCTTCGACCAGCGCTTGCTGCGCGACGCGAATGTCCAATGGTCGGCGTTCAAGGGCTCGGTGTCGGAACTCGCCATCACCCTCGGCGCCGGGCTGCTGCCTGCCCTCACCGATACGGTGCAATGGATCACCGGCGCCGCCAGTTCGGTGGCGTCTTGGGCGGCGGAAAACCCGCAGGCGGCCGCCACCGTGATGCAGATCGTCGCCGGCCTTGCCCTCTTCAAGCTCGGGCTGGGCGCCCTGCAGTTCGGCTTCGGCGCCATCATTGGCCCCGCCGCGACGGTCTGGGGCTTCTTCGCCAAGCTGCGCACCGGCGCGCTGCTCGCTTCCCCCGCGTTCGGCATGCTGGTCAAGGGCGCGCTGGGCTTCGGTCGCGCCATGCTTTTCGTCGGCCGTGCGCTGCTGATGAACCCTCTCGGCCTGCTGGTCACTGCGATCGGCGTCGCCGCCTATTTGATCTATACCCATTGGGACAAGATCAAGGCCGCCTTCAGCGCCGGCATCGGATATCTCGGTCAGGCATGGGCCTGGCTGAAGGGCAACGCCCGCAGCATCCTCGAATTCGCCGGCCCGTTCGGCCAGGCTGCGCTCTTCATCTGGGACAATTGGGCCTCGATCAAAAAGGCCTTCGGCGACGCCCTCGCTTTCATTTGGGGTCTGCACGTCAAATTCGTGCAGGTGGGCGGCCATATCATCGACGGCTTGGTCGCGGGCATAAAGGCCGCCCCCGGAAAAATCTGGGCGGCGCTGAAATCGATCCTCAGCAGCGCATGGACCAATGCTAAGAACTTCCTTGGCATCGCCTCCCCGTCCCGCCTCTTCATGACCATGGGCGGCTTTGTCAGCGACGGCCTCGCCATCGGCATCGATCGCGGCGGCAAGCGGCCTGTCGGCTCGATGAAGCGCCTCGCCGCCGGTGTGGCCGCAGCGGGCGCCATGACGCTTTCGCCCTCTCTGGCGACAGCGGGCGCCCCTGGCGCGCGCGGCCCCGGCGCTGCAGGCCCTGGCGACACGTGGCACGTCACCCTCAACATGAAGGTGAAGGACGGCCAGACGGCAAAGGAGTTCGCGGAGGAAGTCATGCGCGAGCTCGAAAAGCTCAAGGCCGCCAAAAGCCGCTCGAACTTCGACGACGACGAATAGGATCCGGCGATGATCGAAAAGCTCCCCGACCCGATCCGCTCGCTCGGCCTCCCCTTCGACGGCTGGCGCGCCAAGGTCGATGCCACCAAATATCAGGCGAACCGGCTGGTCCGCCTGGTCAAGGGCCTCTTCCCCGATCCCCCGCCGCAGCAGGGCATCGATACCCCCGGCGTTGCCGGTCCCCGCACCCTCATGTCCTGGGGCCTGTTCGTCTTCGGACTCGATACCCTCGCCCCCGACGAATATCAGCGTCGCCGCAGCTGGCGCCACGCCGAAACCGAACGCTTCCTCGCCCGCCCCGCCAGCCAATATGTCGGCCCCGGCGACGACGACGTCTCCTTCCTCGGCAGCGTCATTCCCGAAATCGCGGGCAGCTTCGGCTCGCTCGACACGCTGGCGGAGATGGCGGACACCGGGGATCCGCAGCCCTTGGTCGACGGCCAGGGCAAGCAATGGGGCATCTACAAGCTGATTGCGCTCGACACGTCGGGCAAGAACATCATCGCCGGCGGCATCGCGCGACGCATCGACTTCGCGATCGATTTGCGCCGCGTGTCCTGATCGGCCAGCCATGCCCGCCAATATCGCCGATGTCCGCCTCACCCTCGCCGACGGCACCGACCTGACCGACAAGGTCAACCCGCGCCTGATCGACCTGACCCTCACCGAAAAGAGCGGCGAGGAAGCCGACACGCTCGAGGTGACGATCCACAACCACGATCGCGCGATCGCGCCGCCGAAAAAGGGCGCGGTTCTCAACCTGTCGCTCGGCTGGAAACAGGGTGACGATGTTGGCGCGCGCCTGGTCGGCAAGGGCCGCTTCATCGTCGACGAATCGCGCCGCGGCGGCCCGCCCGACAAGATCACCCTGCGCGCCCGCGCCGCCGACTTCGCCAGCGATTACAAGCTGCGCCGCGACGGGATCTGGAAGGACACCACGCTCGGCGCCGTGCTGACAGAGATCGCGGGCCGCAACGGGCTGTCGCCACGCATCCACCCCGATCTGGCCGGCAAACCGATCCCCACGCTCGAGCAGAAGGCCAAGAGCGACATGATGCTGGTCCGCGATCTGGGCCGCCGCTTCGACGCCGTTGCTGCGCCCAAGGGCGGCGCGCTGGTCTTCCTCCCTCGCGGCGCCGCGACCACCGCCGGCGGCGCTGCGCTGCCCGAGGTCGCCATCACGCGCGAAGAAGGCTGGACATGGGAATTCGGCGCCGTGGCGCGCGACGATTATGACGGCGCCCAGGCCAGCTATCGCGACCTCGACGGCGGCCGCAACCGCACCGTCAAGGTCGGCGGCGACAAGCGAAAGAAACTGAAGCGCGTCTATGCGACCGAGGCCGACGCCCGCGCCGCCGCCCAGGGCGAGGCATCGAAGCGCAAGCGCGGCGCCTTTGAATTCACCTATGACCTCGCCCTCGGCGACCCCGAACTAAGCCCGGGCGTGCGCGTCTTCCTGGTCGGATGGGACAGCGAGATCGACGGCATTAAATGGCTGATCAGCGAGGCGACCCACAAGCTAAGCAGCAGCGGCCTGCTGACCTCGCTAAAGATGGAAAGCGCTTAGGGCTGTCCGAATCCTCCCGATCATCTTATTATATGCGGCGAGGTGGAGGACATGACATGACGGATGATGACTTCTTTGCGAACTTGGACCGTTCGATCAGCGCCGAGCGCGGGGAAATACAGGCAGCGGATCAGGCGCGCCAAGCAAAACTAGCATTTTCCCAAGCCGCGATCGGCGACGCCTTCGACGTGGCCACGCGTTATCGTGGGGAGTTGGCGAAGCGCGACATAGCGGCGAGCCTGACCCAAGGAACAAATGGCTTCAGGTTTGAGATGTTGTGGCCTGACGGAGCGACGCACGGCCTCAAGATAGATATCGAGCCCGATAGCGGCACATTGAAGATCCAGCACTTTTCCACAGATCATACCGACGGGTCGCCGTACAGCTATACCGAGCATGTCGGGGATGATTGGACTGTCGGCTCGTTTGAAACAGTCCTTCGCAAGGATATCGATAGCTTCGTCTCTTTGGCGAAGCACCATGGCGGCCTAATCTAGCTTCGCGCTTCACAGATCATTTTGCTCCCAGCCCAGAAATAGCCATCCTCGGTCGCATAGCCGCCCGCCACCGCGTCCTTCATCGCCGTGGCGTGCTGTGCGCGCCATGGCGTGACGCGCTTCCCGAAGGATTCGACCGCCCAGCGATGCTTGCTCGGCGTCGGCCCCGGCTTCCGGCGCGGCCGAACGTAACTCAGTGACGACGCCATTTTTCTTGGATGATGCCATGCCCCTCGGCTACCAGCCTGTCGCCCAGATCGACGCCGTCGATCGACACCCGGCATAGCGCCCGATGATAACGATCCTCTCCGTCGCAGATCAGCTGCGGCGAGCGCGCCGCAATGATCAGGGCCTTCATCCGGTCTCGCGCCGCGATACCCAGCGCCGGGTCACAGCCATTGCACCGCGGCGACCCGGCCATCTCCGGCGCGTCGATCGGCCCGCTCGCCGCGACCAGCCGCACCTTGGTCCCGCTGCACGTCCAGAAAGTGTCGCCGTCCATGGGCTTGTTGAGCGCAAGGCAAAGAGCTTCTATAATCACTGGCCGTTTTCGGCTTCCGTCAAAACATCGCAAAAATGATCGACGGACTGCTGTAAGGCGCTCCCCTCTCGGCACCATTCGATTGTCTCTTCCACCGTCCGTCCAGAACCGGAAGTCACCCTGTCGACCAGATTAAGAACGCTAGTCTTGATAGGCCCCTCTTCGTGCTTTTTGAGCGCCTCAACGGGGAATATGTAGTTTCCAAAGCGATCCTTTAAATCGCCCTCGCCAAACCGAGCATCGATTTTGACCCAACGGGTAGCTGCAGTGGGGCCGGGAAACCCCGCTTTGAGGCCATCGGCGACGTCGGACACCACCTCGCCTAGCTTAACCACGGTTTCACCGGGGATACCGGTATATGGCATCTCCACTCGAAGATTCAGGAATTCGCCGTTGGGGCTTACGTCCACGATCGCAGGGCTAGCTTCGTCAAATGTGGCAGGCTCCGAACATGACGCGAGCGGAAAGGCCAGTAGCGCGAGCGCGTTCCGAAAATTCCACCCCATTATTTCTCCCCCTCAAAACTTGGTCAGGCCCCCGACAACGCGGCCCAGAACGAACATTTCATCGTCATGCGCTGTTTCCGCACCAACCGCCGGATTGTCGCTCTTGATCTTATAGCTGCCATCGGCGTTGGCCCAGATGCGCTTCACCATGCCGATCTCCGCAACGCCGATCGCCCAGATCTCATCCTGTTCATCAATGCGTCGACGGCGCAAATCGATGATCACGATCGCGCCATTGTCTATCGTCGGCTTCATCGACGTCCCGCGAAGGCGGGCAAAAGCCAGCATTTCCGGCGGCGCGTCTGTGAATTCGCGCAGCCATTGCAGTGGGAAATAGCGCTCGACCTCCATCACCGCTCCGTCGTCAAGGTACGTTCCGCCGGCGCCGAGGGCGAGGTCGATTTCCTTGATTGCGACTAGGCCGAATTCCTTCGGCGAAAAGGGAGGCTGCTCCCGAAAATCGCGCCGCGGATCGGCCAGAGCTCTCGATGACGCGTCAGGCGAATCCGCGCCCCCGGTGAGATAATCGACCGTCGTTTCTAACTCACGCGCGATAAGGTGCAGGAAGCGCGGATTTTGAACTTCGCCTTGCAGCAAGCGGTTTATCGACGGCTGCTTTATCCCAACTCGCCGCGCGAGTTCGGATTGCGAAATATCCAGCAAATCCATGCGCTCTTGCACGCGAGCCGGGACCACCTGCCTCATGGCGCCGACCTATACGAAACCGAATAATCACGCCCTATACGATTTGCTATTGCCTGATTATACGATTGCGTATAGCTATACGGACCATGGACGACCACCTCACCCGATACGAAGCCCTGATCCGCTGCCGTGACGCCGCAGGATCGGATTCCGCGCTCGCCCGCGCCCTTTCGGAAGCGAAGCCGGATATGCCGGTCAGCCAGCCGCGCGTGTGGCGCTGGATCAACCAGTCCAAGCAGATGCCGGGTGAATATGTTCTGGCTGCAGCCGAGCTTTACGGCGTTTCGCCGCACGCCCTCCGCGACGATCTCTACCCGCGTGCGCTGATGACCGATCAGCACGTCGAGGATCGCTTCTGCGGCATCGACATGCGCGTCGGCGAACGCCGCACCGGCCTCGACGCCGACGCGCAGCGACGGGTGGCCTGACCATGGCCGGGGGGCTTCACCATCACCGGAACATCGGCGGGACCATCCCCCTCGCCGATCGGCGCGCGCTCCTTGCCCAGGGCGCGCCGGCTCGCGAACAGGCTGCGGCGACGGCGTCGCCCCTTTCAACCGCCCCCGCGGCCTGTTCGCCCTTGCCATCCCACACGCGCCCCTGCGGCCTCTTCGCCGGCACCCCTGCCCGTCGCTGCTGCCTGGCCCTTGCTGCCATGATCATCTGGCCCCGACGAGCCGGTAAAACCCGCTTTCGTACCGCCCATTTCGGAGACGCCGCGTGACCGATCCTTTCAGCAAGCACGTCGAGCGGGCGGAGCGGGTCCTCAAGGGCGCCGGTTGGTTCGACGATAACTTCTTCTTCGCGGGCTCGACGCTCGACGCCCTGTGGGCAACCAAGGCAGGGCTGATCGATGCCGACGGCGTGACCGATGCGGGCATGGCATATTGGTCCGCAGGAAAGAGCGAGCTTCCGCCGCGCCGGATCCCCGCAGGTGAACCGGCATGACCGTCGCTCGCAACATTACCCTGCCCGTCGATCAGCAGGAACTGAAAGCCGCGTCCGCCGAGTTGGTGCGCGCCTTTGGCGGGCAGGTCGCGGCGGCCGAGCGGCTGGGCACCCGGCAACAGCGGATCAGCGATTGCTGCAACCCCACCACCGACGCCTTCCTGCACCTCGACGAAGTCGCGATCCTCGAAAAGGCGACGGTCGGCTATCCCGGCCATCCGCAGGTCACCGCGCTGCTCGCGCGCCGCATCGGTGCCGAGCTGGTCACAACGCCGCGCGTCACCGCCACCGGTGACGATCTGCTCAAGCTGTTCGCCGCGCAGTCGCAGGACACCGCCGACCTCGCCCGCGTCATCGTCGAGGCGCATGTCGACGGCGAGATCGATCTCCGCGAAGCCGAGGCGATCGACGACGTGATCGACGATGTCATCGCCAACGCGCTCGCCATGCGCGCCGAGGTCCGCATGATCATTCGGGAGGCCCGCCGGTGAACGCCGAAACGCCCCGCGACAGCGTGAAGATGCAGCGCGGCATCATGAAGTGCCCGGTCTGCCGCGCCCGCTCGGTCATCCGCGATAGCGAGGAAGTGACCCCGCTGGTCCGCGACCTCTACTTCATCTGCACCAACGTCGATTGCGGCCATACGTGGAAGGCGCAGCTGGGCTTCGTCTACACCCTGTCGCCCAGCGCGATCGAGAATGACCTCGAGCTGCCCGCCGCGCCCGACGATTATCAGCGCAAGCGCTACCCCGCCGCCGCGCGCGAGCCCGGGCACGATCCCGGCGATCCCCGCCAGGTGACGATCTTCGATCACCTGGCGCGCGACCAAGCCGCGGCCTGACCCCTCCACCCCGCTCAAACCCCGCTCCCCGGCATTTCGCCGGCCCCCTTCCTGCACCCTTTCGACAGGTCCCCGATGTCCTTTGCCGACAAAATTACCTCCGGCCTCAACGCCCGCTTCAAGTTCAAGTCGGTGCGGGGGAAATGGATGCAGGAGGGCATGTGTCCCGACTGCCATCAGCCAAAGGTCTATTGCGCCAGCGACCAGCCCAAGGTTGTCCGCTGCGGCCGCGACAGTTGCGGCTATGAAGAGCGCGTCCGCGACATCCTGCCCGAGCTGTTCGAGGATTGGTCGAAGCGCGCGCCGGCGACCGAGCAGGATCCCAATGCCAGCGCCGACGCCTATCTCGCCGACCGCTGCCTCGACCTTCGCTTCCTGCGCGGCCTCTATTCGCAGGAACTCTACAAGGATCCCAAGATCGGCAGCACGGCCACTGTGCGCTTCCCGCTCGCCAATGATTCATGGTGGGAACGGCTGATCGATCGCCCCGGTCGCTTCGGTGACAAAAAGGCGCGGTTCCGCTGGATCGACCCCGACGTCGCGGAAACCAAGCCCGACTTCGGCCGCTGGGGCGGTCATTGGTGGATGCCCAACACCGTCACCTGGGAAACCCTCGCCACCGCCAAGGACATCTGGATCGCGGAGGGCATCTTCGACTGTGTCGCCCTCAACCAGGCCGGCATTACCGCCGTCAGCGCCATGTCGATCAGCAATTACGGCGAGCGCGCGCTCGAGCAGCTGCTCAAGGAAATGGCGGTCCACAGCCGCAAGGATCGGCCGCGCCTGGTCTTCGCCTTCGACGTCGGCATGGGCGGCGTGAAGGCGGCGCGCGAATATGTGAAGCGCGCCCGCGAGGAAGGCTGGATCGAAGCGACCGCCGCACAGGTTCGCCCCGATGGCGAGGGCACCAAGAAGGACTGGAATGACCTTCTGATCGACCATCTGGCGCACCGCGGCGCTGCCAAGGACGCGCCCTTCTCGCCCGAAAAGATCGAGGAATATCTATGGAACGGCGCCTACACCGTCGCCGAAACACCGCGCGTCAAGGCCAAGATGTTTCATGAGAAAACCGGCCTGTCGAACTTCACCTTCCGTTTTCTCAACCGGCTCTTCGCAGCCAAGATCACCTATGAGGAAGGCGACGACAACGGCCGCCGCGGACAGCAGCGCACCGACGTCGAGGAAATCAGCAACTGCGCCTTCCGCATCCTCTACATGGAGCGGGACGAAACGCTCGATGAAACCAATTTCTTCCTGCAGATCGATTTCCCCGAGCGCAGCCGCCAGACCGTAAAGGCCCGTTTCAGCAGCAACGCCTGCGCGTCGGGCGGAGAATTCAAGAAGCGCCTCATGGCCTTCGCCGGCGGCTGGTCCGGCACCGCCGAACAGCTCGACCGGCTGATGCGGCAGCAGACCAAGAACATCAAGATCGTCGAGCCGCTGCCCTTCACCGGCTATTCGGAGGCGCACAAGGCATGGGTCTTCGGCGAGATAGCGGTGCGCGACGGCCGCCTGATCCAGATCAACAAGGAAAAATATTTCGATTTCGGCCGCGCCGCGGTGAAGCTGCGCACGCCCGAGCGGATACTCACCATCACCTATAACGCAGACCGCCGCGAATTCGGCTGGATCCGCGACCTATGGCTCGGCTGGGGCGAGCGCGGCCTGACCGCCCTGTCCTTCTTCATCATGTCGCTCTTCGCGGTGCAGATCCGCAAGGGCCACGAAAGCCTTGGCTTCCTCGAGCTCACCGGCGACGCCGGGTCGGGCAAGACCACGCTGATCACCTTCCTGTGGAAGCTGCTCGGCCGCTCGGGTTACGAGGGGTTCGATCCGAACAAGGGTTCGATCGCCGGTGTCGCCCGCAACTTCGTCAAGGTCTCGGGCCTGCCCGTCGGCCTGATCGAGGGCAACCGCGACGATCGCGGTGGCAACCGGCGCCAGTTCGATTGGACCGAGCTGCTCACCCTCTACAACGGCCGCTCGCCGCGCGTCACCGGCAGCCGCACCGGCGGGACCGAAACGGTCGAGCCGCCCTTCCTCGGCGCCATCTACCTCATGCAGAATGAGCGCATCGACAGCATCACCGCGGTGCTCGAGCGCCTGATGTCCTTCCGCTTCGACAAGGAACATTGGACCGACGCCAGCCCCGCGGCCGCCGAGCGCATCGAGGGGCTGCAGGTCGAGGATGTCAGCGACGTCATCGTCCATATCGTCCGCAACGAAAAGATCTGGCTGGAGGAATTCTTCGCCCAATATCGCTTCCACCGCGACAATATGAAGGGCCGGACCAAGGGCCTCCACAACACCCGCTGCATCAAGAACCACGCGCAGCTCGCCGCCGCGCTCGAGGCGACGGCCAAGGTGCTGCCGATCGACCGCGAGGCCGGCGACGAAGCCATCGGCCGCACCATCCAGTTCATCGACAGCATGGCGCTCGATCGCCAGCAATCGTCGGGCGGCGATCATCCGCTGGTCGCCGAGTTCTGGGAAAAGGTCGACTTCATCCTGTCGAGCGAGATCCGCGCCGACACCAAGGACGAGGACAGCATCAATCGCTCGCGCAAGCCCAACGAGCTGTTCGCCATCAACCTCAACCACTTCGACCAGCGGTGCCGCCATTTCAACCTCAGCCCGATGCGCCTGGATGAACTCAAGAAGGTGCTCGGTGGCTCGCGCCGCCGGAAATTCATCGACGCGAAGAACGTCAACGGCCGCGACGGTCGCGGCTCCCACTGCTGGATTTTCGAGAACCCCACCTCCGCCCGCCAGGCGGAAGACATCTGATCGCCCACGAAAGAAAGGTCCCCGCCATGGCCCGCGAAGTCACCCGTTTCGAAGCCGCCACCGAACCGCCGTCCATCCACCCGACCTTGCCCGATGCCGTCGTCGCCGAGCTCGCCTGGTTGATGGGCTGGAAAGCCGGAGCCGATTCCGGGGTCCCCGGCCTCGCCAAGCTGCTGGTCGAACAAGCCCCGGCGGTGATCGCCTGCCTCGCCCAGCTCACCGATCCCACCCTGCAGGAGAATGCCCGTGTCTAATGGCCATATCCACGTCTGCGCCCGCTGCGGCGTCGAGCATAACACCCCGACCGCATATCAGCCTGCGGGCTGGGTCTGGCGCGGTTCGCGCCTCTATTGCGACGGCTGCTGCAGCTTGGTCGAGGACCCGATCGACGAAGCCGCGCCGCCGCCCGCCGCGCCGGAAACGACCTTCGCGCCCGCGCCCTTCATGATGGCGAGCGCCAAGGTCATCGACCTCACCAACCCCGAACCCGGCCTGATCCGGATCGAGGATATCGCCCTCGCGCTGTCGCGGATCTGCCGCTTCGCCGCCCACACGCTCCGCTTCTACTCGGTCGCCGAGCATTGCGTCCTGGTCAGCCGCCTGGTGCCTCAGGAGGCCGCCCTGCCCGCGCTGCTGCACGATGCCAGCGAAGCCTATCTCGGCGACGTGTCGTTCCCGCTCAAGGCCGTGCTGCCCGACTACAAGGCGATCGAGCGCCGCATGGAAGCTGCGATCGACCAGGCCTTTGGCATCGACAGTCACAAATGGCGCGTCGAGATCAAGTCGGCCGACATCAAGATGAGCATCGTCGAGGCGCACCGCCTGATGCCGCCCAGCCCGAAATATTGGGGCACCGCCCCCGATGACGCGTCCATCCCGGTCGAAGGCTGGTCCCCCGCCGAAGCGCGCCGCCGCTTCCTCGAGCGCTTCACCGAACTGACCCGCGCCGCCGCGCCCCAGCAGGAGGCCGCCTGATGACGCCGGATCCCCGCGAACGCGGCTGCCTCGGCAAGCAGAGCTACGCCACCAAGCACGATGCCGCCGTCGCGCGGCAGCGCATGGTGACCCGTACCCGCCGCCCCAATGTCGCGCACAAGCATAAGGGCCGCGGACTGTCGGCGCTAAGCGCGTATAACTGCACCATCTGCGGCCAGTGGCACCTGGGCAATGACGGCGGCGGAAAGGTCGCCCGATGACCGCCCCGCTCCACAGCGCCCTGCGCGCCCGCCTGCACGCCGTGCTGCGCGATCACTTCGTCCTGCACCCCTCGATTCCCCTCGATCCCTCGACGCCGCTCTGCGGGCGCCGGGAGGCCGGTGGGCTCGAGGGTGACAGCCTCGACCTGGTCGAGATCGCCACCCTGATCGAAGAGGAATTCGAGATCGGTGTCGATGATGATGCCACGGCCGACGCCCGCACCGTCGGCGACCTCGAGGACTGGCTCGCCGAAAACCTCCCCCACTGCCGCACCTGCGGCTGCACCGACAACCGCGCCTGCACGAAAGGCGGCGCCCCCTGCGGCTGGTCCGCCCCCGACAAATGCACCGCTTGCACCGACTATCCGGAAGGAGAAGCAGCATGAGCCGCGCCGCGAACCTCCCCTTCGAACGGGGCACCGAGGACGGCCTCACCGACAAGGAACGCCAGATCCTCAACCTCGCCGACGCCGGCCTCGACCGCAAGAAGATCGCCGAACTCACCGGCCTCAAGCCGCACCGCGTCAAATCGATCCAGGGCACCTTCGCCGATAGCGGCCGCGACCCTTGGAAGGATGCGGCGGCGATCGGCACCGCGATGCTCGGCGACGCGATCACCCGCATGCTCGCCCGCCAGCATCGCCAGATCGGACCGGCCCGATGAGCGCGCCCACGCTCGACTTCCCGATCGCCGACATCTTCGGCCCCGAGCTGGCCGAAGTCATGGCGGAGCGCGCCCGCGCCGTCGCACACTTCGGCCATACCGCAGAGGCCGACGACGCCGCCGGCCTGCACGCCCTCGGCGCCAAGGCGACCGCCTTCATGCAGATCGCCGACGATCGCGCCACCGGCACCCGCGAACGCCGCAACCTCAAGGGCGCCAAGCTCAAGGCCGCCCAGGCCGTCGCCATCGGCCTCGCCTTCCTCGCCGCCATCAATCGCGAAATCGCCCGAGAGACTGAATGACATGGTTATACTTCCCGCCGGAAGCTCACCCCTCAACCTGCTCAGCATCTGCGCCGGCGTCGGCGGGCTCGAGCTTGGATTGCAGCTCGCCCACCATCATCGGGGAAGCGCTGTCCGCGGCGTCTGTTACGTGGAGAGGGAAGCTGGAGCCGTCGCCAGCCTGGTCGCGTCGATGGAAGCGGGGTGGCTTCATCCGGCGCCTGTCTGGTCTGACGCTCGAACCTTCGACGGCCGACAATTTCGCGGCTGCGTGGATATCGTCACTTCGGGCGACCCGTGCCAGGGCAACAGCGTCGCCGGAAAGCGACGGGGCGAGCTCGACGACCGCTGGCTGCTCGACCGCGCCATCGACATCTTCGATCAAAGCGGGGCTGATACTTTCTTCCGCGAGAACGTGCCGGGGAACGCCGACGGACAGCTCGCCGTCGCCGTCCCGGCACTGGAGCGACTGGGCTGCCGCATTGCGGTCGGAATATTCAGCTCGGCCGAAACCGGCAATACGATGCGGCGGGAGCGATTGTTCATCTTGGCCCGGCGCGCGGGCGGAGGATTCGGAGAGTGCGGGACGCCTCCATGGCAGGGATGTGTCGGACACGCTGACGGCGGTTGCCCGCGATGCGGTGGAGCAGTGGCTCGCCCCGAACGTGCCGAATGGGGGGCGAACAGCGAGCCATGCGGACATCAAGGGCCGCACGGCGGTGCACAACGGCAAGAAGGTGCAGCTCGACCTGAACCACCAAGTTCAGGAGTGGCGTGCGCCGCAAGCTGGCGACAGCAACCGAGGGCCGAAATCCCAGCGGGGAGCGAACTACGGTTATCGGGATCAGGCGGGGATGCACTCGCTGGTGTCGCAGTCTGTGAACTGGGCGGGCCCCGCCGCGCAGAACCACAAGGGCAGCAGCGAGGGCAGCATCACGCGGCAGGACGGCAAGTCCAGAGCCGATATCCTGTCCTATCAGGCGGAGCAATTCTTCCACCCGCCGTCATCCCCGGACCAGCCGATAATCGCGGGTGGATCGACGTCCTCGACCGCTGGCCCGAACTCCAACCAGCCCTCAGCGAAGAGGAAGCTCAATCCCATCTTCGTCGAGGCATTGATGCGATGGCCCACCGGGTTGAGCGGCTTCGCGCGACAGGAAACGGCGTGGACCCGGTGGTGGCAGCTTATGCCTGGCTTCGTCTCGACGCTCTTCTCCGCGATCCCGGCGCCGCCACGGGGCCTGTTCGATGATTAAGGCCGTCGCCCGCATGCAGCGCCGGCAACAGCGCCACCTCGACGCGATCGTCATCAACGACCGCATCCGCGCCCTCGCGACCGCCGGTCGCGACCTCACCGACATCTGCACCACCACCCGCCGCGGCACCGCCTACGTCCGCCGCATCGCGGGCTATCGACTGACAGGAGCCCTTTGACATGAAAATCAGCGAACTGATCCTCGCGATCGGCGACGACAACGTCCAATTCCAGAACCTCGACCACAGCGCCGACACGCTCAAGCTGGTCGGCGGCACCACGAAAATCACCTTCGGCACCGAAGAGCCGTTCAGCTTCAAGGGCACCGAACGCCTCGGCTTGGTCCTCTGGCTCGATCGTCAGGCTGTCGCCGACGCGCTCGCCAATGCGAAGGCGGCGGCGGAAGGCGTAATCGGATGATCGCCCGCCTCGCCAAAGCCGCCCGCGGCGCCGCGCGCGTCGTACGCTGGATCTTCACCACCCGCAAATCGTGCGACCGCCCCGACTGCACTGAGGGCCAGCTCTGCGACGACTGCGCTGCATTCTGGGCAATCAAATGAGCTGGATCGGCGGCCTTGCCCACTGGCGGGATGAAGAGACCCGCACAGCATTCATCTCGATCGCCTTTTCGTGGAAGATCGACGAAGCGAAGCGTCTGTCGGACTATTACCGGACCTTGGGTTATCACGTCCGCGCGGGCGGCCCCGCCATGTATTTGATGTGGTGGGCGATGAAAGATCACGCCGAACTGCAAATGGCGGTCGACGCGAAGGGCCGGCCCCACGGCGTCGGCAAAATTGACGATGCGGTTTTTCGTCACAATCCGCTAGCGACCACGGCAAGCCGGGGGTGCACTGTCACAGGGTGCGCCGCGTGCATCGTCCCGGGCATGGAAGGGAGCGAGTTCACATTCCTCCCAGACTTTACGCCGCGGCCAATTCTCACCGACAACAACCTCTCCGCGCTGCCGGCAGACTATCAGGAATACATCATCGCTCGCTACGAGCACGCCGGCGTGCATCTTCTCGACGCCAACAGCGGCTTCGAGCCTAAGACCTTCGACGAAGACGTTTTCAATAGGTGGGAGCGCATCAATCGCGGACCTTGGCGCTTCGGCCTCGACGACACCTTTGAGACCGCCGACGCCGAGCGGGTCATCACGATGTTGAAGAAGGCCGGCATCGGGGCGCGCAAGATCCAAGTGTATGTGATGATCGGCCACGAGCCCTTCGCCGAATGCATGAAGCGGATCCGCTGCGTCATCGACATGGGAGCCGAGCCCTATGTCCAGCCCGTGATGAAGCTGAACGCCCGCGAGAAAAAGCCATGGGTGCGTCACGACTGGACACCTGCCCTGCTCGGCGAAGTCCAGCGCTGGTCGAATCGTCGGGGATGGAAATACGCGCCCTTCGATCAGTACGACGTCAATGCACGCTCGCCACGCCCGAGCGAGACGCCGCTCCTGGACACTTTCGCGTGACCCCGACTGTCTCCATCGGCCCGCACCGCCTTTACCTCGGCGACGCCTATGCCATCCGGCCCCTGTTGGGCTGGATGGACGCCGACATCATGGATCCGCCCTATGCGTTCAACAACAGCGGTGGCGGCGGGTTTCGGAAGGCACGCGGCGCGAGCGATCAGATCGTTGCCGAAAAGCTCGATCGTGGATTCGATCACGCGATCATCGACCCCGCCCGGTCGGGCAGCGTCGTCGTTTTCTGCCATCAGGATCAGATCGAGAACTTGGTCCCCGCGATCACCGAGGACGAAGCCGGCGACCTCGACGCCCTCTTGGTGGCCGATATGTTCGCCGCCCTCCGCCGAAAATATCATCGCGCGGCCCTGCTGGTATGGCTCAAGCCCAACCCGTCGCCGATGGCGAACAAGCATTATCTGGCCGACCTCGAGCCCTACATTCACGCTTGGAACAAGGGCTGGCATCCCCAGGGTGACCATCACGACAAGCATCGCCACATCACTGCCGGATCCGTGCAGAGCAAGATCCACGGTCACCCGACCGTGAAGCCCGACGCGGTGATGAGCAAGATCGTCACCAACGTCGCCGGCGAAACTATCTGCGATCCCTTCATGGGCACCGGCTCCACCGGGGTCGCCGCGATCCGCGCCGGCAGGATCTTCACCGGCATCGAGCACAACCCCAAGCACTTCGAAACCGCTGTGCGCCGCATCACCGCCGCCTATCAGGAAAGGCAGGCCGCATGACCGCGCCCCCTCGCCCGATCCTGCGCTGGCACGGTGGCAAGTGGCTGCTCGCGCCTTGGATCATTTCGCATTTCCCGCCGCACCGCTGCTACGTCGAGCCCTATGGCGGCGCCTGGTCGGTGGGCTTCCGCAAGCCCCGCGCCGAAGCCGAGGTATGGAATGATCTCGACGACGAACTGGTGAACCTCTTTTCCGTGATGCGGGATCCAGCAGGCGGACCCGCCTTGGTCGCGGGCCTGCGCCTTACGCCTTTCGCTCGCAAAGAATTTCAGGTCGCCTACCAGATGTCGGCCGATCCCGTCGAGCGCGCGCGCCGCCTGATCATTCGCAGCTTCATGGGCCATGGAAGCGACGGCGCGAGCGGGATTTACCGGACCGGCTTCCGCTCCAACAGCAACCGAAGTGGCAGCACGCCGGCGGTCGATTGGGTCAATCTGCCAGACAGCCTCGAGCTGGCGATCGCGCGCGCAATGGGCGTCGTCATCGAAAGCCGCCCCGCGCTGCAGGTGATGGATTCCCATGATGATGCAGAGACCCTGCATTTCGTCGATCCGCCCTATCTAGCCGCGACGCGAACCCGCACACACCGCCGCACCGACAATGGCGGCGTTTACCGCCATGAACTCACCGACGAAGATCACCGCCAGCTGCTCGACCATCTCCGCGCGCTCAGGGGCATGGTCATCCTCTGCGGCTACCCCAGCGCCCTTTATGACGACTGTCTGCAGGGCTGGCACCGCGTCGAACGCGCCGCCCTTGCCGACGGCGCCCTCCCTCGCACCGAAGTCCTATGGATCAACCCCGCCGCCGCACAGGCAGCTCGAGCACAGCCGGATCTTTTTGAGGTCGCCGCCGCGTGAGCCAATCGTCGCGCCCGGATCCCCATTTGCTCCGCTTCGTGCAGGCCCTTGCCCGCGCGACCGCCGCGCGCGACATTGACGCCACCCGAAACAGCCCGAATCGACGCCATGCGCACCGTCATCTACGCCCGCTTCTCAAGCAACCTCCAGAATAGCCGGTCGATCGACGATCAGGTCACCGTCTGCCGCGAACGCTGCGAAGCCGAAGGATGGCCCATAGTTGACGTATTTGCCGACTATGCGATCGGCGGCGGTGCCGGCATGTCGGAGGATCAGCGGCCCAGCATGGCGGCGATGCTCGAGCGCGTCGACGCCGGCGACATCGATCAGGTTCTTGCCGACAGCACGAGCCGCATTGCGCGCAACCAGGGCGACGCCCACCATATCCGCGAGCGCATCAATTTCGCCGGTGCCCGCCTGTTCACGCTCGCCGATGGCGAGGTCGACGCGCTGCGCGGCGGTATCAAGGGATTGCTGGACGAACAACAGCGCAAGGATCTTGGCCACAATATCCGGCGCGCGCAGCGCGGCCGCGCCGCCCAGGGCCTTGCCCCCGCCGGCCTCGCCTATGGCTATCGCAGCGCCAATAGGATCGACGATCGCGGCCAGCTCACCCGCGGCTTGCGCGAGATCGACCCCGACCGAGCCGAGGTGGTGCGGCAGATCTTCGCCGAATATGCGGAAGGGCGATCGGCGCGCCAGATCGCCGAGGATCTGAACATCGCTGGTATCGCGCCGCCAAGTGGCGAATTCTGGCAGATCAACACCATTCTCGGCAGTCGCACGCGCAACGACGGGATCCTGCGAAATTATCTCTACAAGGGCCAGCTGGTAATCGGCCGCACCCAAAAGCTGATCGACCCGCGCACGCGCAAGACGCGCATCCGCCCGCGGCCGCGCGAGGAATGGTCCTTTAACGAAGTCCCCCACCTGCGCATCATCGACGATGCCACCTGGGACGCGGTGCAGGATCAGCTCGCGAAGTTCGGCGCCAAGCCGCCCCACGAAGCGCGCCGCCCCGCGAAGCTGCTGTCAAAGCTCGCGAAGTGCGGCCAGTGCGACAACAGCTTCACCATTGTCCGCAAGGAACGCTGGGGGTGCCGCGGATTTCGCCAGGGCGGCCCTGCGGTCTGCGCCAACAATCGCACGATCGACAACGAGGACTTCGAACGGCGCGTGATCAACGGGCTTACCGAGCAGCTGCTCGATCCCGAAATGGTGTCGGCCTTCGTCCGCGAATATCATGAGGACTATACGCGCCGTGCGGCGGACCTCGCCGCGCGCGACGGCCATCTGCGCGCCGCGGTAGATGAAGCCGAAGAGCGAATCGCCCGCCTGGTCGACGCGATCGCCGATGGCGGCGGCCACTTCGCCGAGATCCGCACCGCGCTGCAGCGCGCGACCGAAGAACGCGATGGCCTTCGCGCCGAGCTCGCGGATCTCGAATGCCTGCCCGTCGTGGCGCTGCATCCCCAGATCGCCGAGCGCTACCGCGAGATGGTCCGCAACCTCGCGGCCGCGATGAAATCGCCCGAAGCTTTGAAGATCGCCGCACCCGAGCTACGCGCCTTGATCGACACGATCATCATGACCCCGTCGAATCGCGGCAACGGCCTGGACATCCAGATCGTCGGCCGCCTCGCCAACATGCTGGCGATCGCCAACGGAAAACCAACGGAACAAAACGCGCCCACAGGTACGCTAACGATGGAGCGGGTAGCGGGAATCGAACCCGCCTAGCTAGCTTGGAAGGCTAGAGCATTACCACTATGCTATACCCGCTCACCCAAGGTCGGCGGCGATTGCCATTTCGGCCCGGCTTCGTCAAGCGTGCCGTCACGCGCGGCATTGAGAACATCGTGGCAACATGATAGATGGCGGGCGTGGAAGACGCCGAGATTCTGGCCGAAGATGCCGCGGAGGTCCGGGTCCGCAAGATCATCCATGTCGACATGGATGCCTTTTACGCGTCGGTCGAACAGCGCGACGACCGCTCGCTGCGTGGCAAACCCGTCGCGGTCGGCGGCTCGTCGCGGCGCGGGGTGGTCGCGGCGGCGAGCTATGAAGCGCGCAAATTCGGGGTGCGATCGGCGATGCCGAGCGTGACCGCGAAGCGCCAATGCCCCGACCTGATCTTCGTACCGCCGCGCTTCGAGGTGTATCGCGACATCTCGCACCAGATCCGCGCGATCTTTCGCGACTATGCCGACGAGGTCGAGCCGCTGTCGCTCGACGAGGCCTATCTCGACGTGTCGGCGGACAAGGCCGGGCTCGGCAGCGCGACCGCGACCGCGAGGCTGATCCGCCGCCGCATCCGCGAGGAGACCGGGCTCACCGCCTCGGCGGGCGTGTCGTACAACAAGTTCATCGCCAAGCTGGCGTCGGACCAGAACAAGCCCGACGGGCTGACCATCATTCCTCCCGGCAAGGGAGCGGCCTTCGTCCAGACGCTGTCGATCCGGCGTTTCCACGGCATCGGCCCGGTCACCGCGGCGAAGATGGAGGGGCTCGGCGTTTTCTCGGGCGCCGACCTCGCGGACAAGGACCCGCTGTGGCTCGCCGAAAACTTCGGCAACAGCGCCGAATGGCTGTTCAACCTCGCGCGCGGGGTCGACCATCGGCGGGTCAAGTCGCATCGGCCTTTGAAATCGCTCGGCGGCGAACGCACCTTCTTCAACGACCTGATCAGCGACACCGAAATCCGCGAGGCGCTCGCGCATGTCAGCGCGGTGGTGTGGGACCGCGCCGCCAAGAAGGGCGCGCGCGGGCGCACGGTGACGCTGAAATTGCGCTACGCCGATTTCCGCACGATCACGCGCGCGAAGTCGGTGCCCTTCCCGATCGGCGACGGCGCGGCGCTGCTCGCGGCGGGCGAAGCGATATTGGCGCCGCTGCTGCCGACCGAACAGGGGATCAGGCTGCTCGGGCTGACGCTGAGCAAGTTCGAGGGCGAAGAGGATGAGGAGGACGGTGGCGACAGCGCGCCGGCCGACCTGCTCAGCCTTATCTAGCGGTCACCGCGACCGAGGGCGCGAAACGCTGCACCGCCTGTTTCATTTTGGGCGAAAGCGCGGCGAAGTCACATTGGAACAGTTCGTCGTCGAGAACATCGATCCCGTCGGGCGACGGCGCGCCGGTACGCAGCGTCGCGGTGCGACCGAAGCCCTTTCTCACATGAAAATAACCGGCCCCGTCGACGCCATCGAGCTGCATGGCGATAAAACCGTCCTTTGCGGCGCCCGTCGCGGTAATCGTCTGAAACTCGCCGACCGGCCCCTGGCTGGCATTGGGTCCGTAGAAATAGACCGAGCCCCAACGCGTCCCGTCATAAATATAGCCGTTGGTCGCGACGCCGCAGTCGGTCCCGCTGTTCGTCCAGAAGCCCTTGGCGATCGGCAGGCTCGTCTCCGTCTGTGCCGCCGCGGGGACGCCAAGGATCAGCAGCGCCGCCACCACCGCACACTCGAATGACCGCATCGGATATCCCCTGCTCGCTCGACCCGCCGCGATGGTGGCCGAGCGGACGCGGGCGATCAACCCCGATCAGGCGACGGGGGCGAGCACGCGTTCCTTCGTCGCGGTAAAGCGGATGTCGGGATTGCGCTGGGTGATATAGCCGACCTCCCAGCCGTCCTTCGCCATGAACACCGGCGCGCCGTCGCGGTCGGTCGCGCTGGCGCCGCGGTGTTCGGACTGGAACGCCTTCAGTTTCGCCGGATCGTCCGACGCGACCCAGCGCGCGGTTTCCCACGGCGACTGCTCGAGCTTCGCCGCGACCTTATATTCGGCGTCGAGGCGGCTGATCAGCACTTCGAGCTGGAGCTGGCCGACAACCCCGACGATCATGTTCGCGCCGATCTCGGGATAGAAGACCTGGATGATCCCCTCCTCGGCCATGTCGTCGAGCGCCTTGCGCAATTTCTTGGTCTGCGTCGGATCGACGAGCGCGACGCGGCGAAGCAGTTCGGGGGCGAAATTGGGCAGCCCGGTGATCGTGATGTCGGTCCGCTCGGACAGCGTGTCGCCGACGCGCAGCGTGCCATGGTTCGGGATGCCGATGATGTCGCCCGGAAAGGCCTCCTCGGCCATTTCGCGGTCCTGCGCGAGGAAGAGCATCGGACGGCTGATCGCGATCGCCTTGCCCGTGCCGCCCTGCATCAGCCGCATGCCGCGCTCGAACTTGCCCGAGCACAGGCGCATGAAGGCGATGCGGTCGCGGTGCGCGGGGTTCATGTTCGCCTGCACCTTGAACACGAAGCCGGTGACGGCATCGTCGCCGGGGTCGACCGGCGCGGGTTCGGCGGGTTGCGGCTGCGGCCCGGGCGCATGCGCGGCAAGCGCGGCGAGCAGGTCGGTGACGCCGAATTCCTTGAGCGCCGAGCCGAAATAGACCGGGGTCAGGTCGCCATTGCGGTACGCCGCGCCGTCGAAAGGCGCGTAGCAGGCCGAGGCCAGCTCGGTCTCTTCCCTGAGATGCGCGAGCGCGTCCGGCGACAGTTCGGCGGCGAGCGCGGGATCGTCGAGCCCTGCGACCTCGGCACGGTGCCCCTCATACATGCGCGACGCATCGCCGCCGGGACGCATGATCGCCGGATCGGCAAGGTCATAGATGCCCTCGAACTGGCCGCCCATGCCCGCGGGCCAGTTCATCGGGCACACGTCGAGCGCCAGCCGGTCGGCGACCTCGTCGAGCAGTTCGAACGGCGGCAGGCCCTCACGATCGACCTTGTTGATGAAGGTGATGATCGGCACCGAACGCAGGCGGCACACCTCGAACAGCTTGAGCGTCTGCGGCTCGATGCCCTTGGCGGCGTCGATCACCATCACCGCGCTGTCGACCGCGGTCAGCGTGCGATAGGTATCCTCGCTGAAATCTTCGTGCCCCGGGGTGTCGAGCAGGTTGAAGATCAGCCCGGCGTGCTCGAAGGTCATCACCGACGAGGTCACCGAAATGCCGCGCTGCTGCTCGATCTTCATCCAGTCCGAGCGCGCGCGTCGCGCTGCCCCGCGCGCCTTCACCTCGCCCGCGATATGGATCGCGCCGCCGGCGACGAGCAATTTCTCGGTCAGCGTCGTCTTGCCCGCGTCGGGGTGCGAGATGATGGCAAAGGTGCGGCGTTCGGGATGGGGAGCGATCATCGCGCGCGCCTAGCAGCGACGGCGCGGCGTGGGAAGGGGCTGGCTAATCGGCGATTGCCCGCGGGCGCCTTGTCTGTCATTCTCATCGCCCGGAGAGAGATGGAGGCCCTATGTCGCTGTTCCCGCGGGTCCAAAGCCCCTGCCCCTATAAGGGCAAGCTTGGCGACATCATGGACGGCGACGTCTGCCGCCTGTGCCACCGCGAGGTCCATGACATCTCCGACCTTTCGAGCGCGGCACGCCAGGCGCTCGTCGCCGACTGCGCCGACGAGCTTTGCGTGAGCTACAGGGTGCCGGTGAAATCGGCGCTCGCCGCGATGGCGCTGGGCGCGAGCATGGCGACCCCCGCCTTCGCGCAGATCGACGAGGTGCTCGCGGTCGAGGGCGAGCCCGCAAGCGGCGAATATTGTCTCGAGGACCAATATATCATCGTCGGCGGTCTGAAAAATCCGGGCGCGGTCGAATGGCTGACCGCCGATCTCGACACCAGCCTGCCCGACATGCCGGTCGTCTATGACGACGAGACCGACGCGCCCCCGCCGACGCGCGCGTCGCAGGCGTCCACGGCGCCCAGCGACCGGACCAAAGACGAGCGCGACCCGCCGCCGCTGGTCAAGGATCGGCCGGCCGCTTCCTGACTTCGGCGATCGCGCGCCAGTCGAGCAGCGCCGCAACCTGATTGGCCTCGACCATCGCTTCGGGCTCGCCGTCGCCGAGGCTGAGCGCGATATGGGTCGCGTCGAAGCCGTTCAGCGAGATATCATAGCTTTTCCAGCGCCCGTCGACGAAGGCGAGCACCCAGCTGTGCGGCATGAAGGCATTGCTCGCGCCATGATAGCGCCCCGGCGAAAAGACCAGCCCGTGCGCGACGCGCGTCGGGATGCCCGCCGCGCGGCCGAGCGCCGCGAGCACCAGCGCATCCTCGGTGCAGTCGCCCGCGCGGCGACGCCAGGCGGTGCGCGCCGAGACATAGCCGTCGAAATCGATCCGCGGCAGCCGCCCACGCGCGACGACCGCCAGCCGCTCCATCACCGCCGCGTCGGTTTTCGCGCCGCGCCGCGCCTGCGCCGCCTTTTCGGCGAAGGCGGCATCGTCGCTCTGGATCCATTGCGTGGCGCGCGTCCAGACCGCGCGCTCGGCGTCGGTCGGTGCGGGCGCCGCGCCGCAATCGCCGCAGATATCGAGCTGCCACCCGTCGCCCTCGCGGCGCACGCGTTGTTCGCCGGTCTGGGGAAAGGCGATGCCGATGTCGGCGGGGACGCCGAAATCATAGCGGATGCGCCCGAGCGCGGCGCGCTGCGTCACATGCACCGCGGGCCGATATTGTTCGTGCGCGATGGTGCGGCCGCGCGACAGGACATCGTCTTTGGTCAGCGGGCCGTCGTCGCGGCGCCACGACCGGCTGCTGCCGAGCAAGGGCTGGCGTGCCTCGACCAGCCGACCCTCCGCGTAGCTCAGCCAGCGCACCGATTGCAGCCGTCCGCCGCGCGACAGCGTCAGCACATAGGCCTGATCGACGCCCGCGCGCTTCGCCAGCGCCAGCTCGACCGTCCGGAATTGCAGCGCGACGGGGTCGAATTCGGCGATCGACCAGCGCCGCGCCTCGCTCGGCTCAACGAGGACGGGCGCCAGCGCTTCGGGGTCGCCGATCGGCAGCGCGGGGAGCGCGGCGCGCACCATATGCCGCTGCCCCTCGCCCACCGCCTGCCCCTTCAGCATGCCGTCCTTGCGTTCGAGATCGACGGTCAGCACCCGGCCGTTGACGCTGCGCCGCCACTGCCAGCGTTGCGGCGTCCCGTCGGCGCTGCGGACGATGCGCAGCGTCTCGCCGAACTCGGTCGGGCCATGGCCCGCGACGGTGAAGGCTGCCTCGAGTTGCCGCAGCGTTTCGCTGCCTTCAGCACTCGCCGCAGTCCGTTCGGTCTGGTGGCCGATCAGCTGGTCGCTCTCGCCATAGATCGCGATCGCGGCCTCGTCGGGCGCCGGCTCGCCGCTGCCCGCCGCGCCGCCGAGCAGCGCCAGTCCCGCCAGCACCACCTTCGCCATCTTGCGCTTTTTCATCGTCGAAACCGGCTCCCCTCGCTCACCCTAGGTCGCGGGCGCCGGCGCCGCTGTCAAAGGAAAAGGCGGTGCGCATTCGGGGCTGGATTCGCCGCGCCAAGGCGCGCAGATTGAGGGACATGCGAAGCCTGCTCCTCTCCGCCGCTCTGGCCGCCACGCTGGCGTCGGCCGCCGGCGCGCAAGCCCCCGACCTCGTCGGCGACTATCAACTCGCCGAAGGTCCCGATGTCGGCGGCGGGCTGCGCATCGCGGCCGACGGCAGCTTCGAATATGGCCTCGCCGCCGGCGCGCTCGACGAATATTCGAGCGGGCGCTGGGAACGACAGGGCCCGACGATCTGCCTCGTCACCGATCCCAGGCCCGTCGCGCCGCAGTTCGAAAAGGCCGAACCGGTCGCGGTCGAGGGCGCCGTCCCGACGATCTTCGCGACCTGGCCGAACGGCGAGGCGATTTCGGGCATCGACTTCGTCATCGGTTTCGACAGCGGCGATCCGGTCGAGGGCTATACCCAATATAATGGCTGGACGCTGCCCGACGACGAGACCCGCGTGCCGCGCTGGATTGAGGTGCGCGAGGATATCTATGGCATCACCGCGCCGCGCTTCGACTTGGGCGACGCCGATCGCGGGCGGCTGCATGTACGGCTGATCCCCAACGACCTCGGCCGCGTCGACCTCAGCGGCGCCTGCATCGAGGCGCGCGATGGCACCGCGGTGGTGCTGCACCGCAAGGAAGGCGACATGCGCTTCGTGCGGATGGAAGCGGGCCCCGCGATGGAAGCCGATGAGGAGGCTGAAGCGCCCGAATAGGCGACGTCGGCCTTGGGGTGGAACGGTCGCCTGACCGCTTCACAGTCGCTGGCTTGATTGAGCAGCCGATGCGGACCGCAAAATTTAGACTGCTAACAGGATTTACCTGAAGGCAGCTTTATAACACTGCTCCCTGCTGCAGGCAGCAAAACAACACCTTCGACATAAGCCTCTTGCGCTTTCTGCGTGAAGCGATGCCATTTCATAGGAGCGCTTTCACCAGTCGTCGGATTAACCGCGACTGCACCCGACAACAAGTATGCCTTCACCTGCTTCGCCGCTGCGCGCCAACGAAGGACCGTCTCCTTGTCGCGAGTGCTTGACCAGAGCCACGATTCTCCAAGCCCGGCCTTGGATAGCTGTCCCATCTCCAGCACTAGCGCGTCCGGATTGCGATCCGAAAACTGGTGCATCGTTTCGGCGTCTAAGTCGGGCTCTTTAGCACTGAAAATTAGCGCGCGCCCACTCGCCTGTACTGGGATGACTGTTCGATCCAAAAGTTTGAAGGCCGGTTGATTATTCCGATATTCAATCACCCAAAGAGTCGGATCGTCGAGCGCCTTGGACAACATTGCCGCGTGCTCTTCAGGCAGAGCGTGGAACTGTATGGAAAGTGTCATTGGTCGTCGTATGGCACGAAGTCAGTTTCGATGCCGCGCAAAATTGCCCACGACAATCGCAATCGGTCGTTTCCCTCCATTCGCCGGCCGGGCAGACAGGGGCGAGTCTCCACGACCGCCCGGGAACCGAACCGCCCTCTTCCCCCTTGCGCCATCGTCGCAAATCGGTCACAACTTTACGTGAACGTAAAGGTAAAGCCAAAACCCGCGAGAGGAGTTCTTCCCCATGACGACCCCGACCTACGAGATGATCAAGCTCGAAATCGCCGACCATGTCGCGACGATCACGCTGAACCGCCCCGAGCGGCTCAATTCGATGCCGCCGGCGATGGCCGACGAAATCCGCGATGCGCTCGATCACCTGCCCGTCCTCGGCGCGCGCGCGCTGCTGATCACCGGCGAAGGTCGCGGCTTCTGTTCGGGTGCCGACCTCGGCGGCGACCGCGCGGCATCGGCGGTCGGCGGCGGCGCGAACAGCCGCAAGGCGCTGCGCAACCATTATAACCCGATGCTGCTCGCGCTCGCGAACCTCGAAATCCCTGTCGTCACCGCGGTGAACGGCCCCGCCGCGGGCGTCGGCTGCAGCTTCGGCCTGTCGGGCGACTTCACGCTCGTCGGCAAGTCGGCCTATTTCCTCCAGGCCTTCGTCAACATCGGCCTCGTCCCCGACGGCGGCTCATCGTGGCTGCTGCCGCGCCTCGTCGGCCTGCCGCGCGCGACACAGATGATGATGCTCGGCGAAAAGATCGGCGGCGAACAGGCGGCCGAATGGGGCCTCGTCTACAAATGCGTCGACGACGCCGACCTGCTGAGCGAAGCCCGCGCGCTCGCGGCGCGGCTCGCCAATGGCCCGACGGTATCGCTCGGCACGATGCGCAAGATCCTGCGCGACGGCCTGTCGCAGAGCTTTTCGGAAACGCTCGACGCCGAAGCCAAGGGCCAGTTCGTCGCGGGCAACAGCGAGGATGCGGTCGAGGGCGTGCTGGCCTTCGTCGAGAAGCGCAAGACCGCGTTCAAGGGGAAGTAACCCCCCCTTACGTAGCCACATTTGCCGTTCGTGCTGAGCCTGTCGAAGCACCGTTCTTTTCTTTCCGCGTGGCAAAGAAAGAGCGGCCCTTCGACAAGCTCAGGGCGAACGGAATTTGGGTTGCACGTTGAAGCGGCGCCCTACGCCGCCGCTTCCTCGACCATCACCTTCTTGTAGATGCTCTTCTTGGGGTAGCCGCAAACGCGCATCACCATCGGCTCGAAGAATTCGAGCGGCTCGCTCTTATAATCGGGGTCGAACGCCGGCGCGTCATATTTTTCGCAGAATTCGGCGCAGGCAGCCGCATAGGGGCTGTCGGCGAACTGGTCGCGCATGTCGCGGTCGAGCCCGATATAGTGGAAGAAATAATGGCCCTGGAAGATGCCATGATGCTGGACGATCCAGAGGTTTTCGTCCGACAGGAAGGGTTTCAGGATCGCCGCCGCGACGTCGGGATGGTTGAACGCGCCGAGCGTGTCGCCGATGTCGTGGAGCAGCGCCATCACCACATATTCCTCGTCACGGCCGTCGCGGTGCGCGCGCGTCGCGGTCTGCAGGCAATGTTCGAGCCGGTCGACCGGAAAGCCGCCATAATCGCCGCCGAGCAGCTTCAGATGATCGAGGATGCGCTTGCCATTCTGCGGCGCGAATTCCTTCTGCTCGCGCGCGATGATATCCCAATCTTCCTGCGTCCCGTCGATCATCGAACGGAAGGACGCGTGATCGTGCGTCATATCGGTCATGGCAGCCTCTCCTTATGGTTGGCGGCAGCCTAAATTATTCGTTCCAATTTGCAACGTTATAGCCATGGAGTTCGGCCGGGGTCAGGCATTGGCGCGGCGCGCCGGGCGAAAGCGCGGCATCGCGGTCGAGCGTGCCGGTGAGCAACCGCCGCGAAACGCCCATGCGGATCAGATAGTTGGAGATGTCGAGGCTCTGCCGCGCGACGGCGGCGCGGCTCGCCGAGGCGTTCGGCGGGTCGTAAAATTGACCGAGGTCGAACACCGCCGACGGATCGACCGACCGGACGCTGCCGCTGAGGAACAGCAAGGCGCAGGCACCGCTGCACTCCGCGCCGGCCGGGACATGCGTCGCAAAGCCGCCGATGGCCCGGATCACCGCGCCGGCCTCCATCGCGCCGGCGGGATCACCGCCCGCCGAGTTGAAATGGACGGCCGCGATATTCGGATTCTCGGCGAACAGCGTCTTGAGCCGCCCCGGCAGGTCGCGGTCGATGCGCCCTTCGATCAGCAGCGTCTCGCCGTCGGTTTCGCGCGTCACGCTGAGGCGCGGCGCGGGCAGGTCCGCGCCGGCGCGCGTCGGCTCGCATCGCGTCGCCTGCCCGCCGGGCGTCGCAGCGAGCAACGGCAGCGCCAGAAGAGGCGCCAACAGCCGAAGCCTAACCGCCCTCATTGTTCGCGACATTATAACCCTTCACCTCATCCTGCGTGAGGCAACGGCGCGTCGACTTATCCTCTTCGGTCGCGATGGCCTTCTGGCGATACATCACCTCGGTCAGCAACTTGCGCGACACACCCATGCGGATCAGAAAATCATTGTCCTCGCTCGCGAGCAGCGCCGCATCCTGTTCGATATCGCCGATCAGGTCGCGCGTCGCGTCGGTCCCCATCGCGACGCTCATGTCGATCGCGCTGCGGTCGCCGGTGCGCGTGAACATATGCACGATGAACAGCCCGCCCGGATCGACGAGGCGCGGCTGCCCGCCCATGAAGACGAAGTTGCACGCGCTGAAACAGGCCCATCCGCTCGGGATGCGCGTTGTGATGCCAAGGTTCGAGCGCACCACCCGGCCCGCCGCATTACCGGCGCGGGCATCGCCGCCGGGCGAGCGCAGCCAGATTTCCTCGACTTCGGGATTGGCGGCAAGCGCCTTGGTCAGCCGGTCGGGCAGCCCGGCATCGATACGCCCTTCGGCGAGCAACACTTTCGTCCCGTTCCGCACCGCAGGCGTCAGCGTCATCGTCGGACTGGTCGACCAATTGGGGTTGAGCGGACAGGTCGGGTTCGCCGGGTCCATCGGCGTCGCCGCGGTGAGGGCCGCAAAAGCCGCCAGCGCTGCAAGCGAACGGACGCCCTTAGGCAGGAACGATGACATAGCGCGGCTCGCCCGGTCCCTTGCACATGCGTTTCGACACGCGCGTTTCCTCGCCCTCGACGATGACGACGTCGGTGACGTTCATGCACTTGCGGCCGCCGCGTTCCTCGTTGACCGACGCCACCGTCGACGACCCGCTGACATTCTCGCGCGTTTCGCTCGTCCAGTTCGCCGTCGCGCCGACCTCTTCGCCGCGTGTCACTTCCTCGGTCGCCGCGGCCGCCTGCACCTGCTCGCCCGGATCGAGGCGGCAGGCGATCGCATCGGTCAGCGTACCGCTCACCTCGCCGATCGGCACATAGGAGTATACTCCGGCCTTGCTCGCAGCATCGCCGACCGCATCGCGGATCACGCCGCCCAATATGCCGCGCCCGATGCTGCTACCCTTCTTGCCCTTGGGACAGCCGCCATTGCCCTCTTCACTCGGGCTCGGCGTCGGGGTCGGTGAGGTCACCTTGCGTAGCAGCCCCCCGAACTGCGCCTGCGCCGGCGCGACCGCCAGCAGACATGCGGCCAATACCGCCGGCGCCGATAAAATCTTCCGCATGCAAATCCGCTCCACGCAATCATCGCCCAGGCCGGGCACCCTGCGACCCCTTTAGCGGTGGTTCATGCCACTCGCTGTGATTTTCATCAACTCTTGGCCGAATGTCATCCAGACAGGTTGAATTAAGGCTGAATATGTCACACAGATCGCACATGCTGTCGCAAAAGACCCGCTATACGATCCGTGCCTTTCAGCACCTCGCCGACCATTGGGGCAAGGGGCAGGTGCAACTCGCGGATATTGCCGACGCGCAGAATATCCCGCCCAAATTCCTGACCGTGATCCTGTCCGAAATGGCGCGCGAAGGACTGCTCATCTCGCAGCGCGGGCGCGACGGCGGCTATCAGCTTGCGCTGCCGCCGATCGACATCAGCTATGGCGACCTCGTGCGCCTGACGCGCGGCTCGCTCGCGCTGGTGCCCTGCGCCGCGCGCAACGCGCACGAGCATTGCAAGAATTGCCTGCCCGAATCCGAATGCCGGATGCGCAGTTTAATGCTGAAGGTGCGCGACGACACCGCCGCGATCCTCGACCGCATCAGCCTCGCCGACCCGATCGCGATGGAACCCGTCTTCGAATCCGAAGCCGCCGAATAGGCCCCGAAGACAAAAGCATAGCCGAAACGAAAAAAGGCCCGCGTTCGCGGGCCTTTTCGGGAAATGGTGGAGCCTAGCGGGATCGAACCGCTGACCTCCTGCATGCCATGCAGGCGCTCTCCCAGCTGAGCTAAGGCCCCTTGCCATTTCGACCGATCGTGCTGGGTAGCTGCGATCGGGTGGCCGCCTTTAGCAGTGCCGGCGGCCGATGCAAGGGGCCAAATGCATCTGGCGATGCCTTTTTGCCCCTTGCCGCGAAAAACTCAGTTTTCGACGTCTTCGTCGTCGCCGGTCGTGACGCCCAGATCGTCGTCGCCGCCGAGGTCGACGTCGTTATCGGGCGAATCGCTGTCCTCGTCGACATCGACGTCCAGATCCAGATCGTCGTCGCCATCGGGCTCCTTCGCGACCTTGCCGGGCTTTTCGATTTCCTCGAACGGCATCGGCTGCTTCGATTTCAGCACCGATTCCGGGATCCAAGCATAGCCGCAATTGATGCAGGCGACCGGATCATCCTTGGTCAGATCATAGAATCGGGTGGCGCATTTCGGGCAGCTACGCTTGGTGCCCCATTCAGCCTTGATCATAAACGCCTCATAACCTTCTGGAAAAAGGATAAAAATATCGGAAGAGCGACAATCGCGCGCCGGCGATCGTCAAATCGGCGTGCGCCTTGCCAGATTGCAAGGCCGCTGTCAAAAGCCGCACGCCATGACCGATCAAAGCCCCAGCCCGCGCGCCTTTTCCGCTTCCGTTCCGCTGCAAGGTAGGATCGCGATCCCCGGAGACAAGAGCATCTCGCACCGCTCGCTGATGCTGTCGGCGCTCGCGGTCGGGACAAGCCGCGTCACCGGGCTGCTCGAGGGCCATGATGTGCTCGCCACCGCCGCCGCGATGCGCGCGATGGGCGCGACGATCGAACGGCGCCAAGACGGCGAATGGGTGATCGACGGCGTCGGGGTCGGCGGATTGCTTCAGCCGCGCGAAGCGCTCGACATGGGGAACAGCGGCACCTCGACCCGCCTCTTGATGGGGCTCGTCGCCAGCCATCCGATCACCGCGACCTTCGTCGGCGACACCAGCCTGTCGGGCCGCCCGATGGGCCGCGTCATCGACCCGCTGTCGCAGATGGGCGCCGATATCAGCGCTTCGCCGGGCGGCCGCCTGCCGCTGATGCTGCGCGGCCTCGCCCCCGCCGTCCCCCTCTCCTATCGCCTCCCCGTCGCCTCGGCGCAGGTCAAGAGCGCGATCCTGCTCGCGGGGCTCAACACGCCGGGCATCACCGAGGTGATCGAGCCGGTGCCGACACGCGACCATAGCGAACGCATGCTGCGCGGTTTCGGTGCCGACCTGACGGTCGAGACCGACGCCGACGGCACGCGCCATATCCGCATCCGTGGCGAGGCCGAGCTGAAACCGCAGACGATCGTCGTCCCCGGCGACCCGTCTTCGGCGGCCTTCTTCATCGTCGCAGCGCTGCTAGTTCCGGGGTCCGACGTGACCATCGCCAATGTCGGGCTCAACCCGACGCGCGCCGGACTGGTCGAGGTGCTGCGCCAGATGGGCGGCGATATCGAACTGCTCGACGCGCGCGAAGTCGGCGGCGAGCCCGTCGCGGACCTGCGCGTCCGTCACAGCGCCTTGAAGGGCATCGACGTCGATCCCGCGATCGCGCCGAGCATGATCGACGAATATCCGATCCTCTTCGTCGCCGCAGCGCTCGCCGAGGGCCGCACGACGACGACCGGCCTCGACGAACTGCGCGTCAAGGAAAGCGACCGGTTGGCGGTGATGGCGACCGGCCTGGCCGCCATCGGTGCGCGCGTCACCGAAAGCGAAGACGGCCTCGCCATCGACGGCACCGGCGGCGATCCGCTCCCCGGCGGCGCGGGCGTCGCCGGCCATCTCGACCACCGCATTTGCATGAGCTTCGCGATCGCCGGGCTGGTCAGCAAGGCCCCGGTGACGATCGACGATATGGCACCGGTCGCCACGAGCTTCCCCAATTTCGAGGCACTGCTCGCGAACCTGCAGTCATGATCATCGCCGTCGACGGCCCCACCGCGTCGGGCAAGGGCACGATCGCCCGCGCCATCGCCGATCATTTCGGCCTGCCCGTGCTCGACACCGGGCTGCTCTATCGTGCCGTCGGCTATCAGACGCAGCTCAACCATGGCGACCCCGACAATGCCGCCGACGCGCTCGCCGCGTGCGAGTTCCCCGACAGCCTGCTCGACGATCCGGCGCTGCGCTATGAAAGCACCGGCGGCCTCGCCAGCCGCGCCTCGGTGCATCCCGCGGTGCGCGCCGCGCTGTTCCAGCGCCAGGTCGATTTCGCGAACCAGCCCGGCGGCGCGGTGCTCGACGGGCGCGATATCGGCACGGTCATCGCGCCGCACGCCGATGCCAAATTGTTCGTCACCGCCAGCGCCGAGGAACGCGCGCGCCGCCGCCACGCGGAAATGCACGGCCGCGGGGTCGAGGTGAGCTTTGAAGCGGTGCTCGCCGACATCCACGCCCGCGACGCGCGCGACACCGGCCGCGCCGACGCGCCGCTGCTGCGCGCCGACGATGCGATGCTGCTCGACAACAGCGGCATGAGCGTCGCCGACGGCATCGCCGCCGCCATCGCATTCGTCGCGGAAAGGGTCAGGCGACCCAGCTGATATCGGGCAGCGCGGCCGGTTTCGGCTGCGCCGGGCCGGCGTGATAGACGCAGGTTTCGCCGACGCCTTTCAGCATTTCCATATGCGGCGGCCCGAATTCGGCGCGATCCTTCGCGCGCAGCCAGGTGCTTTCGGAAATCGCGATCCCGTTGACCGGCGCCGTGCCTTCGAGCCGCGCCGCCATGTTCACCGTCTCGCCCCAATAATCATAGGCCATGCGCGTCGCGCCGATCACCCCGCCGACCACCGGCCCGCTGTGGATGCCGACGCGCAGGCCCACCTCGACCCCGGCGAGTTGCTGGAGTTCGCCTACCACTTCGAGCACCGAGCGCGAAAAAGCGATCGCGGCGTCGGCGCTGTTGCGCGCGGTCATATTGCCGCCGGCGATCGCCAGATAGGCGTCGCCGATCGTCTTGACCTTTTCCACCCCGTGCTGCGCGGCGCAGCGGTCGGCATGGTTGAAGAAGGTGTTGAGCAATTCGACCAGATGCCCCGGCGACACCCGCTGCGCGAGCTTGGTAAAGCCCGCCATATCGATGAAGATCACGCTGGCATCGGCATAGGAATCGGCGACCAGCCGCCCGTCGCGGATACGTTCGACCGCCGCCACCGGCAGCATGTTGTAGACGAGCTCCTCGTTGCGCTTGCGCTCGATCTCGAGCGCCTCGGCGAGCGCGAAGGCGCCGCGGCTCGAGCGGTCGATCGCGAAATTGATCGCGATCATGATCATCGCCCCGCTCATATAGCTGAGCAGCGCGTACCACAGGCCCGCGCCATGGTCCTGCACCGCGAGCACGGTCGACAGGAAAACGACGATATCGAGCGCGATCCAGAGCAGGAACAGGCGCGGCCGGCTCGCCAGCGCGACCGCGGCAAAAGCGCTGACCGACAGGCGGTTCATCACCCCCACCGCGTGCATTTCCTCCTCCATGTCGATCAGTTCGTCGAACAGGACGAGGTTGATATGACCGAGCAGGAAGACGATGCCGAGCAGCGCCGCGAAATCGATCGCCGGCCGCGCGATATAGCCGGGCCAGAAGGTCACCCCGATATAGGCTCCGCACAGGATCAGCATCGCGCCGAAATAGAGCGCCAGCGTCACCACATCCTCGTGGCTGACGAACAGCGGGTTGGCGATGGTGTAGGCGAGCGCGACGAGCATGAAGAGCACGCCATAGATGCGCACGAAGGGCAGCCGCAGGCTGCGCGCCGTTTCCTGGAAACGCGCCTCGACCGCCGGATCGGCGAACTGGCCGAATAGCATCGCTTGCATGAGACCCCTCTCGATGACGGCAAGCGTAACCCCCAACCCTTACCACACGGTTTACTGCGGCTTCTATCCTTGCTTATACCGGTTTTGCGCACTATATGCGCGCCGTCCGACGGGCGTCTTCGCCGGTCGAGGCACGGAAAAGCCGTCGCTCGCAACGAGCGTCGGGCGTGACGAGACGCACTCGTCGCGCCCTTTTTGCTTTGCCCGCGCCTTGCCGATGATCACCCAAAGGATGCTGCGCCCTGCATCCGGCAGGCGTGGCATATCGGCCATTAAGACCAGCGGATCCAACCGCTTGGCCGGAAACATGAAGTAAGGAAGAACATCTATGGCCTCTACGGCTTTTCCGTCGCGCGACGATTTCGCCGCGATGCTCGACGAATCGCTTGGTGGTGCTGATGGCGGCTTTGAAGGCCGCGTCGTCAAGGGCACCGTCACCGCGATCGAAAACGACCTGGCAGTCATCGACATCGGTTTGAAGAGCGAAGGCCGCGTGCCGCTGCGCGAATTCGCCATGCCGGGCCAGAAGGCCGACATCAATGTCGGCGACGAAGTCGAAGTCTATGTCGACCGCGTCGAAAACGCCAATGGCGAAACCATGCTGTCCCGCGATCGCGCCCGCCGCGAAGCTGCCTGGGACCGCCTGGAAGAAGAATTCAACAAGGAAGCGCGCGTCGAAGGCGTCATCTTCGGTCGCGTCAAGGGCGGCTTCACCGTCGATCTCGGCGGCGCCGTGGCGTTCCTGCCCGGTTCGCAGGTCGACATCCGCCCGGTGCGCGACGTCGGTCCGCTGATGGACCTGCCGCAGCCCTTCCAGATCCTCAAGATGGATCGCCGCCGCGGCAACATCGTCGTGTCGCGCCGCGCCATCCTCGAAGAAACGCGCGCCGAACAGCGCTCGGGCCTGATCCAGAACCTCGAGGAAGGCCAGATCATCGAAGGCGCGGTCAAGAACATCACCGATTATGGTGCGTTCGTCGACCTCGGCGGCATCGACGGCCTGCTCCATGTCACCGACATGAGCTACAAGCGCGTCAACCACCCGAGCGAAGTCATCAACATCGGTGACACCGTCCGCGTCCAGATCATCCGCATCAACCGCGACACGCAGCGCATCAGCCTCGGCATGAAGCAGCTCGAAAGCGATCCGTGGGAAGGCGTCGCCGCCAAATATCCCGTCGGTGCGAAGCTGTCGGGTGTCGTCACGAACATCACCGACTATGGTGCGTTCGTCGAACTCGAAGCCGGCATCGAAGGCCTGGTCCACGTCAGCGAAATGTCGTGGGTCAAGAAGAACGTCCACCCCGGCAAGATCGTCTCGACCAGCCAGGAAGTCGACGTCATCGTCCTCGAAGTCGACAGCGACAAGCGCCGCATCAGCCTCGGCCTCAAGCAGGCCCAGTCGAACCCCTGGGGCGCATTCGCGGACCAGCATCCGGTCGGCTCGGTCGTCGAAGGCGAAGTCAAGAACGCGACTGAATTCGGTCTGTTCATCGGCCTCCCCGGCGACGTCGACGGCATGGTCCACATGTCGGACATCGCGTGGGGCATCTCGGGCGAAGAAGCGCTGCACCTCCACCGCAAGGGCGAGGCCGTGCAGGTCGTCGTTCTCGACGTCGACGTCGAGAAGGAACGCATCAGCCTCGGCATCAAGCAGCTTGAAAAGGGCGCCCCGGCCGTCGGCGGCGGCGCCGCTGCTGCGGGTTCGGTGAAGAAGAACGACGTCGTCACCGTCACCGTCCTCGAAGTCCGCGACAACGGCCTCGAAGTGCAGGCCGGCGACGATGGCGCCACCGGCTTCATCAAGCGCGCCGACCTTGGCCGCGACCGCGACGAACAGCGCGCCGAGCGTTACCAGGTCGGCCAGAAGTTCGATGCGATGGTCATCGGCTTCGACCGCTCGAAGAAGCCCAGCTTCTCGGTCAAGGCGATGCAGATCGCCGACGAAAAGCAGGCCGTTGCGCAGTACGGTTCGTCGGACTCGGGTGCATCGCTCGGCGACATCCTCGGCGAAGCGCTGAAGGCGGGCAAGAAGGGCTAATCGCCGCTTCTTACCGAAATGAGACAGAAGGCCCGCCGGATGCGTCCGGCGGGCCTTTTGATTCGGCGATATATTTTGCGCGTTTGTTGATTCATGTTAGTCTCGGCACGCGTTGGGAGGGGTCTCACGCACGGGGCCGGCAACGACCGGTAGCCAGCATCGTAAAGATGCGCGTCAACGATAGGGGAAGCTATGATCCGGTCAGAACTGGTTCAAAAAATCGCCAGCGAAAACAGCGATCTGCGCCTTGAAGAGGTAGAAAAGATCGTCGATGTTTTTTTCGATTCCATCGTGGACCAGCTGGCCTCGGGAGGTCGCGTCGAGCTTCGCGGCTTCGGCGCCTTCTCGACCCGCGGTCGCGAGTCGCGCACCGGCCGCAACCCGCGCACGGGCGCGGCGGTGGATGTGCAGGCCAAGAATGTGCCCTATTTCAAACCCGGCAAGGAAATGCGCGAGCGGCTCAACGACTGAGTTCCGCCACGCGATCGGGCTCTTGTAAGGCATTGCATCGCCCCCGGACGTCGTCCGGGGCAATGCGCCTGTCGGCTCAGTTCTTGAGCCGGTAGCCCGTGCGGAACATCCAGAAGATCACCGCGAGGCAGAGCGTCAGGAACAGGGCCACCGCGCCCATGCTGACGCCGATGCCGACATCGCCCTGCCCGAAGAAGGTCCAGCGGAAACCGCTGATCAGATAGACGACGGGGTTGAACAGCGTGATCGTCCGCCAGGCGGCGGGCAGCATGTCGAGCGAGTAGAAGGCGCCGCCAAGGAAGGTCAGCGGATAGACGACGAGCAGCGGGATCACCTGCAATTGCTCGAAGCTTTGCGCCCAGACCCCGATGATGAAGCCGAACAGGCAGAAGGTCACCGCCATCAGGACCATGAAGGCGACCATGAACAGCGGATGCGCGACCTCGACATCGACGAACAGATGCGCGGTGGCAAAGATGATCGCGCCGATGATCAGCGACTTGGTCGCCGCCGCGCCGACATAGGCGACGACGGTCTCGAACGGCGACAGCGGCGCCGACAGCATTTCGTAGATCGTGCCCGACCATTTGGGCATATAGATGCCGAAGGACGCATTGCTTATGCTCTCGGTGAACATCGTCAGCATCATCAGCCCGGGCACGATGAATGCACCATAGGGCACGCCCGACACCTCGTTCATCCGCCCGCCGATCGCCGAGCCGAAGACGACGAAATAAAGCGCGGTGGTAATCACCGGCAGCGCGAGGCTGGTCCAGACGGTGCGCCCGAAGCGTGCCAGTTCGAACAGATAGATGGCGCGCACGCCGCGCCAGTTCGCGGTCATGCCGCCGCCTCCTTCGCACCATGGGATTCGTGAACGAGCCCGACGAAAATATCCTCGAGCGAACTCTGCCGCGTGTGCAAATCCTTGAACGCCACCCCGATGTCGGTCATCCGCCGCAGCAGCGATGGAACCCCGGTCGCCTCGGCGCGGCTGTCGAATTCATAAACCAGCTCGTTACCCTCGCCCGCCAGTTCGAGCTTCCACTGCGCCAGCTCGTCGGGGATCGCCGCCAGCGGCTCGACCAGGTTGAGCGTCAGCGTCTTGCGGCCGAGCTTCTTGATCAGCTCGTCCTTCTGCTCGACAAGGATCAGCTTGCCGCCGGTGATCACCCCGACGCGGTCGGCCATTTCCTCGGCCTCCTCGATATAATGGGTGGTCAGGATGATCGTCACCCCGCGCTCGCGAAGCCCGCGCACCATGTTCCACATGTCGCGACGCAGTTCGACGTCGACCCCGGCGGTCGGCTCGTCGAGGAACAATATCTCGGGTTCGTGGCTCAGCGCTTTCGCGATCATCACGCGGCGCTTCATGCCCCCCGACAGTTCGAGTATCTTCGAATCGCGCTTGTCCCACAGCGACAAGTCGCGCAGCAATTGTTCGATGAATTTCGGGTCGCGTTTCTTGCCGAACAACCCGCGCGAAAAACTGACGGTCGCCATCACCGTCTCGAACGCGTCGGTGTGCAGTTCCTGCGGCACCAGCCCGATCATCGCGCGCGCAGCGCGATAGTCGCGGGCATGATCGTGTCCGCCGACCGTCACCGTCCCTGCGCTGGCCGTGACGATACCGCACACGATGCTGATCAGCGTCGTCTTGCCCGCACCGTTTGGCCCGAGCAGCGCGAAAATCTCGCCCTTGGCGATGTCAAGGTCGACCCCCGCGAGCGCGACATGGCCGCTCTTATAGGTCTTGCCGAGCCCGGCGATGGTGAGAACAGCTTCCATGGCCATCGCTCTAGCCGACAGGCCGCACCCGGTGAAGCGGCAAACATCGCTTGACCTCTCCGACCCCATCGGCTTGACCGGCGGCGCGTGCGGACGTGGCGAAATCGGTATACGCAGCAGACTTAAAATCTGCCGTCCTCGTGACATGCGGGTTCAAGTCCCGCCGTCCGCACCAGCCCTGTCGGCGCGTTACCACCCTTCCGGTTTCGCGCGGCTTGGCTATGATGCCCGGCAATGCCATCGACTATCCCGCCCCCCGGCGCCTCCGCCCGTATCGCCCGCATCGCCACCGCCGGCCTGCTTGCGCTCGCGCTCGGCAGTTGCGGCCTGTTCGGCGAACAGGGTCCGGTGCGGATCGCGGCGATCGGCCCGCTCAGCAGCCATGCGAGCCCGATCAACGGCGAGTTGTCCGCGGCCAACGCCGCGCTGCTCGACGCGACATCGCAGGGGCTGGTCGGTTATGATGGCGAAGGCCAGATCGATATCGGCCTCGCCGAGCGCTGGACGGTGACCGCCGACGGGCGCAGTTATGTCTTTCGCATTCGCGAGGCCAAATGGTCGAACGGGCGCAAGGTCACCGCCGCCGACGTCGCCAATATCCTGCGCGGCTATCTGGCGCCGCGCAGCAAGCATGTGCTCAAGGACGATTTTCCCGAGATCGAGACGATCAAGGCAATGACCGACAGCGTGATCGAGATTCGCCTGTCGGTCCCGCAGCCCGCCATGCTCGAATTGCTTGCGCAGCCGTCGATGGCAATCGTCAATCGCGGCCTCGGCTGGGGGCCGATGCGCGCGAAGCGCAGCGGGCGTGCGATGTTGCTGACCCCGGTCCCCGATCCGCTCGCCGAAGATCCCGACGCTGCCGAAGCGGCGGCCGCCGACCCTGCCGCGTCGATCGAGCTGATCGGCACCACCGCGCCGCGGGCCTTGGCGCGCTTCAAGAACGACCATGCCGATGGCGTCGTCGGCGGGCGCTTTTCCACCCTGCCCTATTTCGCCGCCTCGAACATCGGACGTTCGCGGCTCGTCGTCGATCCGGTGCCGGGCCTCTTCGGCTTCAGCATCCTCGGCACCGAGGGCTTTCTGGGCGTCCAGGCCAATCGCGAGGCGCTGTCGCGCGCACTCCGGCGCGAACGGATCGTCGGCGCCTTCGGGCTGCAGGAATGGGAACCGCAGGTGACGATGCGCCCCGACCTTTATACGCGCGACAGCGGGCCACCGCCGCTGCTGCCCGCCTGGGCCGACTATCCCGATCAGATGCGCGTCGAACAGGCGAAGCGCGCCGTCGATGCCTGGCGTGACAGCGGCAATGTCGTCGAACCGCTGCGTGTCGCGGTCCCGGATTCGCCCGGCGGCCGCATCCTTTACGCTTATATTGCCGCCGACTTCGCGCGCATTGGCATGCCCAGCCGCCGTGTCGCCTTGACCGCGCCGGCCGACCTTCGGCTGATCGACGAGGTGATGCCGAACGACGATGCCTTATGGGGGCTGCGCCGCCTGTCGTGCCGCGCCGACACGATGTGCCACCGCGACGCCCAGCAGGCGATCGACGCCGCCGGCGCCGCGACCAGTGCCGCCGAGCGGTCGCGCCTGATCGGCGAGGCCGAGCAATTGCTCGCGGGCTATTCGCCCTTCATCCCGATCGCCACCCCGCTGCGCTGGTCGGTCGCGTCGCAGCGCCTGACCGGGATGCGCGCCAACGGCCGCGGACAGCACCCCTTGAATCGCGTCATTGCCCTACCCAACTAACACACCAGATGTTTTGGACGCTCATGGTCGAGCGCCGCATGAAAGGACCCCGATGGCCCCTTCGAGCCCCGACACCCACGCGCTGTTCGACGCGCTGATCCAAAATCGCCGCGACCCCGCAGCCTTGCGCAAACGCGTCGAGACGCTGGAATATATACTCGAACGCAGCTTCACCGTCCCGGGCATCAACCGCCCTGTCGGGCTCGACGCGATCGTCGGGCTGATCCCCGTCGTCGGCGACGTCATCACCGCGACGATGGGCGCCTATCTGATCTGGGAGGCGCGGAACCTCGGCCTGCCGAAATGGAAGATCTGGCGGATGGTCGCCAACCTCGGCATCGATACGACGCTCGGTGCGATCCCGCTCGTCGGCGATGCCTTCGACTTCCTGTTCCGGTCGAACAGCCGCAACCTTCGGATCATCAAGAAGCATCTCGACAAGCATCACCCCGGCACGATCATCATCGATCAATAAGCGGCGGCTCTGGCCGCCCTTCCCTCCGGCTGTCTGATGGTGCTAGCACAGCACCATCAGATAATTTCCCGGAGAAGAAGATGATCCGTACCGCGCTCGCCGCGCTGGCCCTCAGCTGTTCGCTTGCGGCCGTTGCCGCCGCGCAGGCGGGCGACGCCGCCCCCGCCAAACCCGCTGCCCCCGCATCCGCCGATCCCTATCTTTGGCTCGAGGATATCGAGGGCCAAAAGGCGCTCGACTGGGTCAAAAGGGAAAATGCCGAGGCCGACGAACTGATCCGGTCGCGCCCGGGGTTCGAGGCCGACCGCCAGCGAGCGCGCGCCATCCTCGACGACGACCGCCAGATCGCAATGCCCGGCGAGGTGATGGGCGAGACCATCACCAATTTCTGGCGCGACGCCGCCAATCCGCGCGGGCTGTGGCGGCAAAGCCCGCTCGACGCGTATCTCGCGGGCAAGCCCGCCTGGACCACGCTGATCGACGTCGACGCGCTCGGCAAGGCCGAGAAGCAGAGCTGGGTGTGGCACGGCGCCGACTGCCTTGCCCCCGATTACAAGCGCTGCCTCGTCTCGCTGAGCCCCGGCGGCACCGATGCCGACATCGTCCGCGAATGGGACCGCACGACGAAAAGCTTCGTCGACGGCGGCTTCAGCCTGCCGCAGGCGAAAAGCAGCGTGACGTGGGAGAATGCCGACACGCTGCTCGTCGCGACCGATTATGGCAAAGGCAGCATGACCGCGTCGGGCTATCCGCGCATCGTCAAGCGCTGGAAGCGCGGGACGCCTTTGTCGGCCGCCGAAACGATCGCCGAGGGCGAGCATGAAGATGTCGGCATGAACGTCTTCGCCTTCACCGACGGCGACAAGCGCTGGCCGATGATCAGCCGCGGCAAGACCTTCTACACCGCCGACTACAAGCTGCCGAACATCGACGCGTCGCAATATATCTCGACGATCGTCCCCGACACCGCGAGCGTGCGCGACGTCATCGACGGCCAGCTCGTCATCTTTCTCAACAAGGAATGGGCGGGCATCGCCGCGGGCTCGCTCGTGTCGCTGTCGCTCGCGGACATGTCGGCCGACCGCCAGGTGCCGATCGTCACCGCGATGACGCCGACCAGCGCGCAGGCGATCGAGGATGTCGCCGCGACCGACAATATCCTGTGGGTGAAGGCGCTCGACGATGTCGAGGGCAAGCTGTTCGCGCTGCGCCGTGATCCCAAGACCGGCCAGTGGAGCCAGAAGGACGTCGCGCTCGCCGACAATGCGACGGTTTCGATCGCCGGCGCGGTCGGCAAGCGCGACAAGCTGTTCGCGACCGCCGAAACGATGTTGATGCCGCCGACGCTCTATGCGGTGTCGGAAGGCAAGGCCGCCGCGGCGGTGCAGAGCCTGCCGGCGACCTTCGACGCCAAGGGCATGCGCGTCGAAAAGCGCTTCGCGACGTCGAAGGACGGGACCAAAATCCCTTATTTCCTCGTCCGCAAGACCGGCGCCACCGGCCCCGTCCCCGCGCTCGTCCACGCCTATGGCGGCTTCCGCGCCGCGCAGACGCCGGGTTATCTGACCGGCCAGCCCTATCGCGCCGGCCCGCTCGGCCTCTTCTGGGTCGAGGATGGCAATGCCTATGTGCTCGCCAATATCCGCGGCGGCGGCGAATATGGCCCCGCCTGGCATCAGGCGGCGCTGCGCGAGAAACGCCAGAACAGCTTCGACGACCTGCATGCGGTCGCCGAGGATCTGGTCGCCACCGGGGTGAGCGCGAAGGGCAAGATCGCGATATCGGGCCGTTCGAACGGCGGCGTCCTCGTCGGCGCGGCGATGGAACAGCGGCCCGACCTCTATGGCGCGGTCATTTCGGGTTCGCCGCTGAAGGATATGCAGCGCTACAACAAGCTGCTCGCGGGCGCCTCGTGGGTCGCCGAATATGGCGATCCCGACGTACCCGAAGACTGGGCGTTCATGTCGAAATATTCGCCGTACCAGAACATCAGGAAGGGCGTGAAATATCCGCCGATCTTCCTCTACCTGTCGACCAAGGACGACCGCGTCCACCCCGGCCACGCGCGCAAATTCGCGGCGCGGCTGAAGGAATATGGCAACAGCGTCTATTATCACGAATATCTGGAGGGCGGCCATTCGGTCGGCGCCGACCATGCCGAGGATGCGATCCGCGCTGCGATGCTCCACGCCTTCCTGCTGCGCGAACTGGTGGAGAAAAAATAGCCGCCCGCACCCGAACGACCGCAATCGACGCAGGGCCTAGAAGCGGATCGAAACCCGCGTCCCCGGCCCGGCGTCGCCGATCACCATCGTCCAGCGGTGCAGCGCGACGATCGCGGCGACCAGCGCCAGTCCCAGCCCCGTCCCCGGCTGATCCGCCGTCGCGGACAGACGAAAGAAGCGCTCGGTCACGCGGTCGCGATATTCGTCGGGGATCCCCGGCCCCGTGTCGGCGATCGCCAGCTCGACCCGGCCGTCCCTGCGCGCGCCGTCGACGGTCACCACCCCGCCCTCGCCCCCATATTTGATCGCATTGTCGAGCAGGTTCGACACCGCCTGGAACAGCAAATTGGGGTCGGCCTCGATCGACAGCCCGCTCGCGATGCGGGCCTCGATCCGCTGGCCGCGTGCCTCGGCGTCGGGGGTGTGAAACTCGACCGCATCGGCGAGCAGGGTCGACAGGTCGATCGGCTTGACCCCGGCCAGGTGGCGCCCGCTCTCGATCCTTGCGATGCGCAGCAACGCGTCGAAAATCGCCTGCAGCCGCTCGGCCTCGGCGACCGCCTGGTCGGCGAGCCTCTGGCGCTCGCCCTCGCCGCTCGCCGAGCGCAACTCGTCGAGGTCCGCGTGCAGCCGCGCGAGCGGGGTGCGCAATTCGTGCGCGACATTGTCCGAAACGCGGCGCACCGCCTCGACAGATTCCTCGATCCGGCTGAGCATCAGGTTCAAGGTGCCGCTCAATTCATCGAAATCGTCGCCGGTGCCGCGCAGCGGGATGCGCTCGGTCATGCTGCCCGCCATCACACGCCGCGCCGTGCGCGTCACCGCGTCGATCCGGCGGCTCACTGCGGCGCTCATCGCAAAGCTTCCGCCGATCGCCAGCATCGCCGCAATCATGATGAACCATGCCGACCCCAGCGAGAAAAGCTCGTCGCGATCGTCGATGTCCTCGACGTCGCGTCCGACGATCAACCGCGCGCCGTCGCGCAGCCGCCGCTCGACCGACAGCGATGTATAATCTTCCTCGCTGCCCAGTACCGAAAGATCGGCATCGAGCAACTGCCAGCCGACGATCGCCTCGGTCGGCCAACTCGGCAGATTGGCGGTAACGACCCTGGCATCCTTGCCGATCAGTGCGTGAAAGGCGAGCCGATGCCCCGAACGGGCGCGGCGTGCGTCGATCGCCGCGAGCAGCGCGTCGCGCCCGTCGGATCGGTCGATCGCGGCAAGCCGATCAGCCTCCGCCATGACGATGCCGGCCTCGTGCTGCATCGGGCGCGCGACGCCGAGCCAATAGGCGCTTCCGAACAAGGCCAGGATCGAAGTCAGGAACAATGCGACATAGATCAGCCCGAGCCGAAAGGTCAGGCTGCGCCCGATCTGCCGCCAGCGCACCACGCTCACGCCGCGCGCATCAGATAGCCGGTGCCGCGCACCGTGTGGATCAGCGCCGCGTCGAACCCGCGATCGACCTTTTGCCGCAAGCGGCTGACATGCTGGTCGATGATGTTGGTCTGTGGGTCGAAATGATAGTCCCACACATGTTCGAGCAGCATCGAGCGCGTCACGACGCGCCCCTCGTTGCGCGCGAGGTAGGTCAGGATGCGATATTCGCGCGCGGTCAGGTCGATCGGCCGGCCCTGCCGCTTCACCTGCTGGCCGAGCAGGTCGATCTCGAGGTCGCCGACCGCGAGCCGCGTCTCGGCGACAATCGCGGGTCCGCGCCGCGCAAGCACGTCGACGCGTGCGAGCAGTTCGGACATGGCAAAGGGCTTGGTCAGATAATCGTCGCCCCCAGCGCGCAGTCCCGCGACGCGTTCGTCGACCTCGCCGAGCGCGCTCAGGAACAGGACCGGCGTCGCATCGCCCGTCGCGCGGATCGTCTGGACGATCGTCAGCCCGTCGACATGCGGCAGCATGCGGTCGACGACGATCATGTCGAAACGGTCGGCCGCGGCGCGCAGCAGCCCCGCGCGGCCGTCGCTTTCGAGCGTCACGACATGCCCGGCGCTCTTCAGCCCCTTGCCGATATGCTCCGCGACGCGGGCATCGTCCTCGATCACCAGGATTTGCATCGCCTTCCCTTAGGCAAGCCGATGCCGCGCCGCCACATTTGCGAACATTTGATTTTCGTCATTTTCGCAGTTCGGACCCAAAGATGGGCAAAATCAAATCTTTGCTCCACCAACATGACAGGCGCCGCCGCCATGGCCCGTTCCGCAGAAAAAGGAACGGGTCATGGGTCACGCACAAGCCAGTATCGCCAGACAAACGCCACCACCGGCCGCCGCACCGGCGCTCGCCCGGCTGTCGATCTTCGATCTTGATCGGACGCTGACGATCCTGCCGACCTACACGCCCTTCCTGATCTTCGCCGCGCGGACGCGCGCGCCATGGCGGCTGCTCCTCATCCCGCTGCTCCTGCCCGTCGCGCTGCTCTACGCGCTGAAGCTCGTCCCGCGCCGAACAATGAAGCAGGCGATGCACCGGCTCGCGCTCGGCGGCGCGCTGCCCGAGCGCGACGCGGCACGGCTCGCCGACCGCTTCGCGCGCCACCTCGCCGCGCGCGGCCTCTATGCCGAGGGCGTCGCGCTGATCGAGGCCGAGCGCCAGGCGGGGCGCCGCGTCCTGCTCGCCACCGCCGCGCCGCATTTCTACACCGCCGCGCTCGCGCGCCGCCTCGGCATCGCCGACGTCGTCGCGACCGCTTCGAGCTGGCACGATGGCTGCCTCGTCCCCGCGATCGGCTCGGCGAACTGCTATGGCCCCGCGAAGCGCGCGATGGTCGAGGCCTTCCTCGATCGCGCCGGCATCGCCCGCGCCGAAGCGCATATCCGCTTCTATTCGGACCACGCCTCCGACGTGCCGATGTTCGAGCTCGCCGACGAGGCGATCGCCGTCAATCCGTCGAAGACGCTGCGCGCCGTCGCGGCGGCGCGCGGCTGGCCGGTCCTCGACTGGCGCCGGACGGGGCGGTAAACCGCGATGCACATCGGCTTTCTCTTCAACCATCATGGCGGGCACCAGGTCGCGCACGCACTGCCCGTCGCGCTCGACCTCGTCCGTCGCGGCACCAATGCGCGGGTCAGTGTGCTCGTGTCCGAGGGCTGCGAGGGCGAGGTCCGTCGCCTTGCCTCGGCGCATCGCGGCCCGGTGCCCGAAATCGTCCGGCTGCGTCCGCCCTCCGCGCTCGCCCGCGCCGCAAACCGCGCGAGCGGCCGCGCGATCCCGACCGACATCGTCTCGACGCTGCACCGCAACCTCGACCGTTTCCGGGGGCTCGACGCGCTCGTCGTTCCCGAAAAGACCTCGCTGCTGCTGAAATCGCTATTCGGGCTCAAGTCGCTCAAGCTCGTCCACACGCGCCACGGCGCGGGCGACCGTGCGATCGGCTTCGACAAGGCGAGCGGGCAGTTCGACCTCGTGCTGCTATCGGGCGAAAAGATCCGCGACCGGCTCGCACAGGCCGAACTGCTACGCGACGACGGCCATGCGATCGTCGGATATCCCAAGTTCGACATGGCGCCGCCCGCGCGCCCGCGGCTCTTCCCCAAGGACCGGCCGACCGTCCTCTACAACCCCCACCCCTCGCCCGCGCTGTCGTCCTGGTACCGGATGGGGCCGCAAATCCTCGACTGGTTCGCCAGGAGCGACCGCTACAACCTGATCTTTGCGCCGCATGTCATGCTGTTCAAGAAACGCGTCACCGCCTCGCTCTCGCCCTTCGCACTCGGCTGGAACCCCGGCCCGCGCGCCGACCATTACGAGCATGACCATATGCTGATCGACACCGGCAGCCCGGCGAGCCTCGACATGAGCTACACCGACGCCGCCGACATCTATCTCGGCGATGCGAGCAGTCAGGTCTATGAATTCATCCGCCGCCCGCGCCCCTGTCTCTTCCTCAACCCGCGCCGCCACGCCTGGCAAGGCAATCCCGATTTCGGCCATTGGCGCGCCGGCGAGGTGGTCGATACCTTGGACGGCCTCGCCGACGCCCTCGCCGAAACGCCCCGCCTGACCCCGCAAATGCGCGCGCGGCAGGAGGATCTGTTCCGCTACAGCTTCGACCTGCAGGATCGCCCCTCGTCGGCGCGCGCCGCCGAAGCCATCCTCGATTTCATGGCCCGCCAATGACCAGCCTCACCCAATCGCGCGTCGCCGCCTTCCTCGAATATGGCGTCAAGAAAACGCTCCACAAATGGGGCGCCCGCATGGCGTCGGCCTTTGCCGATGACCGCAGCGATGTCGTGACGTCGCGCTACGGCGTGCGGATGCGCGCCAACTGGCGCGACCGCACCTTTCAATATTGCCGCTATGCGACCTATGGCCCCGTATTGTCGGACTATCTGGCAAAGCAGGACGCGCCGTTCGTCTTCGTCGATATCGGCGCCAATCAGGGGCTCTACAGCCTGCTCGCCGCGCGCAATCCGCAGTGCGCCGCCGCGATCGCCTTCGAACCCGTCGCCGCGACCTTCGCGCTGCTGCGCGACAATATCGCGCTCAACGGCCTCGGCGCCAAGATCCGCCCCGTCCACGCGGCGGTGTCGCTCCACTCGGGCATCGCGACCATCGCCACCGACGCGCACCACAGCGGCGTCGCGAGCCTGCGCGGCGCGCGCCCGGCATCGGGTGAGGATATCCGCATCCTCGGCATCGCGGGAGTGGATGCACTGCTCGCCGGCGATCTGCCGCTGATCGTCAAGATCGACGTCGAGGGGCATGAGGAGGTCGTCGTCGAGGCGCTGATGGCGTCCGAGCACCGGAACCGGATTGCGGCGATCTTCTACGAGGTCGACCGGCGCTGGATCGACGGCCAGGCGATCGAAGCCCGCCTGCGCGCCGCAGGCTTCACCCGCTTCGCTCGCTTCGGTATCGGGCGGCACTATGACGTGCTGGCGGAGCGGCGCTGACGACGCGATTTCGGTCGATCGGGAGGCAACGCAGCGGACCAAGTTCCAATTGCAACCAACGGCTTGCCCGGGCGGTTGTTAATAATATGGTAATCATGGAATTTTTCTGAAACCATGCTCCATCCGCGCGAGTCGCGGTCGTTGGTGATCGATGCCGGACCAGGGCATATCGGCCAGCATGGTCAGGGGGGCTGACATGAAAATCGACGCATATGATATCGCCGCATCGGGCGGCCGGGCTGCCACGTCGGCATCGTCGGGCACAGACGGGGGCGCGACCCTGCCGGGCTCGCCGACGGGACTGAGCACGTCATCCGCAGAACCGGCGAGCTCGCTGGGCAGCTTCACCTCGGGCTGGGGCAGCAGCAAGGGCATCAGCGCTTCGACCACCAGCATGACGACGCTGGCGTCGGCCGGCATGGTCGCGGCGGGTGCCGATTTCGCCAAACTCCAGTTCGGCCTCGCCGACCTGTTCGTCGAATCGGGCCTGAAGGTCATGGGCCTCGACGCCGCCGCGCGCAGCGCCGCGCTCACCGACTTTCAGAGCAGCAATACCATCGCCCCGATCTCGTCGGGCTATGTCGCGATCGACGCGACCGCGCTCGACGGCAATGGCGCCGCACTGCTCGCCCAGCTCGAAGCGCTCGGTTTCGAGGGCGGCGTCGCTTATGGCGCGCTCGTCGGCGGCTATATCCCGCTCGACGCGATCGACGACCTCGCCGCGCTCGGCAACCTCAACTTCGCACGGCCCGCTTACTCGACGAGCTTCGCAGGTTCGGTGCAGAGCCAGAATGTGTTTTCGGGCAATGCCGACGTTGTTCAGAACAACTACGGCCTCGACGGCACCGGCGTGAAGATCGGCTTCATCTCGGACAGCTTCAACACCGCGACGCTGACAACCGGGGGGGCCGCGCTCACCATCCATTATGCCGAGGATATCGCGAGCGGCGACCTGCCCGCCGGCGTCGAAGTGCTGCTCGACAGCACGCTCGCGGCCAATCGCGACGAGGGCCGCGCGATGATGCAGCTCGCCTATGATATCGCGCCCGGGGCCACGCTGTCGTTCCACACCGCCCAGGGCGGCCAGGCGGTGTTCGCTGCGGGCATCAAGGCGCTCGCCGACGCCGGCGCGCAGATCATCGTCGACGACATCATCTATTATGCCGAACCGATGTTCCAGGACGGCATCATCGCGCAGGCGGTCGATACGGTGACGGCGGGCGGTGTCCAATATTTCTCGTCGGCGGGGAACCAGGCCCAGCGTTCCTATGAAGCGGCCTTCGTCGATTCGGGGCAAACCTACACCCACACCAACGGCATCACCTATCGCCTGCACGATTTCGACACCGGCGCAGGCATCGACACGACCCAGACGGTGACCCAGAACGGCACCATCATCTGGGATCTGCAATGGGCCGACAGCTTCTTTTCGGCGAGCGGCGTCGGTGCGACGTCCGACCTGGCACTCATCTTCCGTACCACCACCGGCGCGGTCATCTCGGTTGTCGATGTGTCGAACCTCGGAGCCGACGCGGTCGAGCTGGCACAGCTTAGCGGGGCCGGCAGCTACACGGTCTCGATCGGCGTCGATCCGGCCGGCGCCGATCCGACCTTCCTCAAATATGTCACCTTCGGCGGCAGCTGGTCGGCCAATGAATATGCCACCAACAGCTCGACCTCGTGGGGCCACGCCAATGCCGCGAGCGCGATCGGTGTCGCAGCGGCCGACTGGTACAACACCCCCGCCTATGGGCAGAGCCCGCCGCTCGGTGAAAGCTTCACCTCGCGCGGGGGTACGCAAATCTATTTCGACACCGACGGCAACCGGCTCGCGACGCCCGAGACGCGCACCAGCGTCGACATCACCATGGCCGACGGCGGCAACAACACCTTCTTCGGCAGCGACATCAGCAGCGACGCCGACACGCTGCCGAATTTCTATGGCACCTCGGCCGCCGCGCCCAACGCCGCAGCCATCGCCGCGCTGTTGCTGCAGGCATCGCCCAATGCAACCGCGGCGCAAATCCAGTCGGCGCTCGAAACGACCGCGATCGATATCCAGGCGCTCGCCACCGGGCGACCGACGCACAATATCGGCGTGCTCACCGGCGCCGGCTATGACGTCGACACCGGCTGGGGGCTGATCCAGGCCGATGCCGCGCTGGAGGCGCTGATCGGCCCGCGTGCGACCGCGATCGGCGAGACGACGCAGGTGCGCGAAAACGCGACTGTCAGCGGCAATCTCTTCGCCAACGACATCGTCGCCGCAGGTGGCCAGGCCGCCACCTTGTTCAAGGTGAACGGCCAGGCCGCGACCTTCGGTTCGGCGATCACCCTCGCCTCGGGCGCGTTGCTGACGGTCAACGCCAACGGCACCTATACCTATGATCCGAACCACAAATTCGACTATCTGATCAAGAATACGCTGGCGGTCCAGCTCGGCGCGGTGAATGGCATAGCGCCCGACACCTTTACCTACACGCTGGTCGGCGGATCGACCGCAACGGTCACCGTCCTCGTCCGCGGCCTCGAAGGGCCGGGCGACGAACTGCGCGGCGACGGCACGAACAATGTCATCAACGGCACCAACGCCAACAACGCCTTCAACATCGCGCAGGGGGGCGACGATACGGTATCGGGGCTGGCGGGCGCCGACACCTTCTATTTCGGTTCGACGCTGACCGCCGCCGACCGGATCGACGGCGGCACCGAAACCGACATCGTCGTCTTGCAGGGCAATTATGCCGCCGGCCTGACCCTCAGCGCAACGAGCCTCGTCAATGTCGAGCGCATCAACTTCCTGTCGGGTAGCGACACCAGCTTCGGCGATACCGCCGGCAACAGCTACAGCTACAAGCTCACCACGGTCGACGCCAATGTCGCCAGCGGCAAGAATCTGACGATCGATGCCAAGGACCTGAAACCGGGCGAGACGCTGAACTTCGACGGATCGGCCGAAACCAACGGCAGTTTCGCGGTTCGCGGCGGCGACGGCGATGACGTCATGGTAGGTGGCCGCGGCAATGACCAGCTCGGCGGACGCGGCGGCGCCGATATCTTCGGCTTCTTCCACGGCTCGGGGTCCGATACGATCACCGACTTCGTCTCGGGCACCGACCGCATCGATGTCTCCAAAATCGGCTTCGAAACCCATCAGCAGGTGCTCGACGCGACGACCGATGTCGGCGGCAATGCCGTCATCAATCTCGGCGGCGGCGATCAGGTGACAGTGCGCGGCGTGACCAAGGCGCAGTTGCAGTCAGGTGACTTCATCTACGCGACGCCGGTGCCGATGACCGCGGCCGGCGGCGCGGGGACGTCCTTTGCAACCGCCGGATGGGACGACGGCCTGTTCGCGTTCGCGGGGACCAGCGGCTCACCCTACGCCACCGACCTGGTCGATACCGGCGCGTTCGACGGGGCGCAAAATATGTGGGCCGAATGGCACATCGGCTTGCAGCACCACGACATCAACCTGGTCTGATCGGGGCAGCGCCCGGTTGCATCGAGCGACCGGGCGCGTCTCAATGCTCGCGGAACGACGACCAGAAGCTGCCGATCAGCGGTTCGAGGGCATAGTCGAGTGCGGTGCGCTTGCGCAGCGGGATCAGCACCTGCACCGGCATGCCGGCGCGCAGTTCGAAATCCTTGCCGCGCACCTTGGCGATCTCTTCGATCTGGTCGCGCGGCACGCGGATGTCGCCGGTGAAATAGGTCAGCCCCGTTTTCTCATCGGTGAAACTATCGGCCGACAGGCGCGTCAGCGTGCCTTCCAGATTGGGCAGCGAGCGTTCGTGCAGCCCGGTGAATTTGATGAGCGCGCGCTGGCCGGTGACCAGGTCGTCGGCATCCTCGGGCGCGATGCGCGCCTGGATGATCAGCGGTTCGCGCTGCGGCACGATGTCGAGCAGCTTCTGCCCCGGCGCGATCACCCCGCCGGGGGTAAAGACCGACAGCCCGACGACGGTCCCCGTCGCGGGCGCGCGGATCTGGGTGCGCGCCAGTTGTTCGCGCGCCGCCCTCAGCTGCGGTAGCAGTTCGCCGAGCCGCGTCTCGACTTCGCGCAGGTCGGCCGCGGTGCGTTCGTGAAAACTGCGCTCGGCCTCGAGGATCTGGATGCGGCTTTCGCTCGCCGCGCTCGCCGATTGCGCAATCCCCGCGTCGGACCGGCCGCGGTCGCCTTCCAGCGCCGCGCGCTGGCGCTCGAGGTCGCGGATGCGCGTTTTCGACACAAATCCCTTTTCGGCGAGCGGTTCGAGCGCGGTGATCTGTTCGTCGATCAGGCGGATCTGTTCGCGCGCCGATGCCGTCTGCTCGCCAAAGCCCCGGCCCTGCGCGCCCGACTGCACTGCCCGCTCGCCGAGCGAGCCGCGCTGCGCCGCGAGTACGCCGAGCCGTTCATTGAGTTCGCGCTGCTGCTGGCGCAGCGCCTGCGCCGCCGCGGCGCGATCGGCTTCGGCCAGTTCGGCGAATTCGGGCGGCGCCGCGACGGTGCGCGATCCGGCCTGCTCGGCCTCCAGCCGCGCATGCTGGGCGAGCAGGCGGATCGCCTGCGCCTGCATCGCGCGCTCCTGCGCCTTCACTTCGGGCGAGGCGAGTTCGACCAGGATCTGCCCGGCGCGCACCCGGTCGCCTTCGCGAACATGGATCGCCGACACGATGCCGCCGTCGCGATGCTGCACCGACTGGCGCTGGCCATAGACCGCGAGCGCGCCCTGCGCATAGGCCGCGGCGTCGAGCCGGAAAAAGGCCGCCCAGCCGAGGAAGAGAATGAAGAACAGTCCTGCGATGATCGACCCGCGCCGGATTTCGCTGCCCGGATCGGCGATCGCCGCCATGTCCGCATGGGCGCCCTCGGACGGCGCGATGATCGTCGGAACCCCCGTCACAGGCTCACCACCTTGCCGCCCTGCCCGCGCTGAGGCGGCGGCGGCGCCAGTTTCTTCAGCACCTCGTCGCGCGGCCCGATCAGTTCCACGCGGCCCCCGCGCATCAGCAGCACGCGGTCGACGACGGGCAATATGCTCGTCTTGTGCGACACGATCAGGATCGTCTTGCCCTCGCTCTTCAACCGCTGCAGCGCGGCGGCGAGCAGCACGTCGCCCTCGGCATCGAGATGGGCATTGGGTTCGTCGAGGATCAGCACCACGGGGTCGCCGTAGACCGCGCGCGCCAGCGCGATCCGCTGCGCCTGCCCCGCCGACAGCCCGCGGCCGCCGAGCTTCAGCATATGGTCATAACCGCCGGGCAGCGACAGGATCAGGTCATGCGCACCGACCTTTTGCGCCGCCGCGACCACCGCGGCATCGACCGCGCCGCGCTCGGCGCCGAGTTCGAGACCGAACCGCGCGATATTCTCGGCGATCGTGCCGGCGAACAGCGAGGCTTCCTGCGGCAGATAGCCGATGTGACGCGCCAGCCGCTCGGGGTCCCAGTCGGCCATGTCGGCGCGGTCGATGCGCACCGTGCCGCGGTCGGCGAGGATCGCACCGGCGATCAGCCGCACCAGCGTCGATTTGCCCGCCCCGCTCGGGCCGATGATCGCCAGCACCTCGCCCGCCGCGACCTCGAAGCTTACCGCTTGCACGATCGCGCCGTCGCGCGCTTCGTTGAGAACCGTGGCATTCTCGATGCCGAGCGCGCCCCTGGGGGCGGGCAATTCGGTCGCGTCATGCGCGACCGGTTGCGCGGCGAGCAGTTCGTTGAGGTTGGCATAGCTTTGCCGCGCTTGCCCGATCGCCTTCCAGCTTCCGATCAGCTGCTCGATCGGCGCGAGCGCACGCGCGATCAGGAACGAGGCGGCGAACACCGCCCCCACCGAAATCAGGTTGTCGATCGCGAGCAGCGCGCCAAGCCCGAGCGCGAGCGACTGGAGCGCGAGACGGACGAACTTGGTCGCGGTCAGATAGCCGCCCGCCGCGAAGCTCGCGTCGGTCTGCGCCCCAAGCATCGCCTGCCGCTGGCGGAGTTGGCGTGCGACAAGCGCGCGGCGCATGCCGAGCGCACGCACCGCCTCCGCCGACTGTAGCATCGCATCCTGATGGGCATAGGACGCACTCGCCACCGCCTGCGCATCGTCGAGGCGCCCGCGCGTCGCGCGCTCGTTCGCCCAGGCGATCGCGGGCAACGCAACGCAGCCGAGCAGCGCGACCAGCCCGATCCACGGATGCACCAGCGCGCAGACGAGGATATAGATCGGCACCCATGGCGCATCGAATAGCGCGAGGATCGCCGCCCCCGTCAGCCCGCCGCGCAAGGCATCGAAATCGCGCAGCGCCGCGCGCGCCGCGGGCAGGTCGGGCCGTCCGATGGTCGCGTCGAGGATCGCGGGGGCAAGCAGCAGGTCGAGCTGGACCCCCATCCGCACCAGCAGCCGCGCGCGCAGCCGGTCGAGCAGCGACAGCGTCGCGAGCGCCAGCAGCAGCACCGCCGTCAGGAAAAACAGCGTCTGCACCCCGCGCGTCGGCACCACGCGGTCATAGACCTGGAGCATATAGAGCGTCGGCACGATGTAGAGGATGTTGACGAGCGCGCTGAACCCCGCCGCCGCCGTCAGATGGCGCCGGCACGCGGCCAGCGCGGTGCCGAGCGGCGTGTGCGGCATCGCCGAACGCGGGCTCATGCGCCATCGCCCCGACGGCGCCGCCACCCGGTCGCGACAAGCGCACGGCGGTGCGCCCTTTGCGGAAAAAAATCAGGCCCCTGCATCGTCATCCAACATGGGAATCAAAGTGTAGGAGCGGACCAGACAGGAATTCGCCGCCATCATCAAGCGCGACGTCAAGGCCGCACCTGAAAATGTCACCATATCGCGGGCTCAGAGCGACGTGGCGCAGCCCGGAGGACGCGGGCGCAGCAGCGCGCGGCCGGCGGTGGCGCCCGTAGTCTGGCTGTTGTCGACCGCCAGCACGCCGTTGACGAACAGTTTCCGGACCCCGACGCTCGGCTCGCGCGGATGCAGATAGTCGGCGCGCGGCGCAAATTGCTCGGGATCGAAGACAAGCACGTCGGCGAAATAGCCCGGGCGCAAATAGCCGCGCCGGTCGATCTTGTAGATGTCGGCGGTGCGCCCCGTCGACTGGCGGATGAAGGTCGCAAGGTCGATGACCTTCCGCTCGCGCACATAGCGCAGATATTTTTCGGGGAAGGTCGCGAACATGCGCGGATGGCCGTCTGACCCGTCCGACGAGGTCACCATCCACGGCTGCTTCATCAGCAGGTCGACGTCGGCCTGCGCCATGTTGAACGACGCGACCGACGCGCCGCCGCGTTTCGCTTCGTCGCCCTTCGCCGCGACGCTCTGGCGGATGATGCGCAGCGCGGCATCGCGCGGGTCGAGCTTCCACGTCTCGGCGACCTCCTCCAGCGTCTGGCCGGTCCAGGGAAACCCCTGCGCGATCAGCAGCAGCGCGCTCGCCCCGCCCCGCCGCCGCAGATTGTCGGCCATCTCATCGCGGATTCGCGCCAGCGTCGCCGGATCGTCGAGCCGCTTCAGCAGCGCAGCGCCGCCGCCATCGACCGCCCAGCGTGGCAGCAGCGACGCATCGAGGCTCGATCCCGACGCCAGCCAGGGATATTGGTCGGCGGTAACCTCGATCCCCGCCGCGCGCGCGGCGTCGATCGCCGCGATCACCGCGCCGGCCTGGCCATGGACATCGACGCCGAGCGCCTTCAGATGCGCGAAATGGACGGGCATGCCCGTCTGCCGGCCAATCTCGATCGCTTCCTCGACCGATCCGAGCAGCCCGATGCTGTAACTCGATTCGTCGCGCTGGTGGGTGTCGTACAGCCCGCCTCGCGTCGCCGCCTCGCGGGCCACCGCCACGACCTCGTCGGTCTTGGCAAAGCTTTGCGGCGCATAGAAGAGGCCCGTTGAAAGCCCGAGCGCGCCTTCGCACATCCCGGTCGCGACCAGCGCCTTCATCCGGTCGAGTTCTGCGGCGTTCGGCGCGCGCGCATCCTGGCCGAGCACGCGCTGGCGCACCGAACCGAAGCCGACGAACAGCGCGACATTGGTGCCGATCTCCGACCCGGCGAGTTTGGCCGCATCCGCCGCGACGTCGGGCGTTCCCGAGCCATCGACCCCGATCACGACGCTGCTCACCCCCTGCGTCAGCCAGGCCGCGTTGACGCGCACCGCCTTGTCGGGCGAGCGGATGAAGCTGTCGGCATGGGTGTGCGGATCGATGAACCCCGGCGCGACGATCATGCCCTTGGCGTCGATCACCTGCGATGCCGAATAGCCGCCCGCCGGTCCGACATGCACGATCCGGTCACCGCGGATCGCGACATCGCCGACATAGGGTGCGCCCTCGCCGCCGTCGTAGATGGTGCCGCCGCGGATGATGACATCGACCGCCTCGTCGGGCTTTGCAGCGGCGCCCGCTACCCAGAAGGCGCCGACCGCCAGCGCCGCAGTCGCCGACAGCGATCCGATCGTCCAGCAGGCACGGCGCGAGGCAGGCGGCAGGGGCATCGGCGAAATCCTTCAAGCAAAGCGCGCGCCGGCATAAGGCGCGGGCCGGCCTTTCGGCAAGGAGCATGGCTCGCCCGCCCGCTCCGCGTCCAGCCAGCGTTGTTGCACCGCCTATAACCGAATGGCATAGAGGGTTCAGCGGCCGCCAGTTCCGGCCATAGCTGCAAGGCCCCACCGCATGAACCTGCGCCAGATCGAGATCTTCCACGCCGTCTTCCTGCACGGCACCGTCAGCGCCGCGGCGCGGTCGCTCAACGTGTCGCAGCCGTCGGTGACCAAGGTGCTGCGCCACGCCGAACGCTCGATCGGGCTGACGCTGTTCGAACGGTCGAAGGGCCGGCTGATCCCGACGCAGGACGCACATACGCTGTTCGCCGAAGTGTCGGACATCCAGGACCGCGTGCGTTCGCTGCGCCAGGCGTGCCAGAATTTGCGCCACGGGCGCGGCGGGCTGCTTCGCATTTCGGCGCTTCCCTCGCTCGGCCTCGGCGCGATCCCCGAGGCGGTGTCACGCTTCCTCGGCGAGCATGAGAATGTCATGTTCGACCTCCAGACGCTCCATCACGACGAGATGGTCCACAAGCTCTACGAGCATGAAACCGACATCGCGATCAGCTTCGAGGTCCCGCTGTCGGCGCCGGTCGCGCATCAGGTCATCGGCGAAGGCGAGCTGGTCGTCATCTATCGCGAGGAGGACATGCCCGGCGCGCCGCCGCGCGTGCGGCTCGACGAATTATGCGGGCACAAGGTCATCAGCCCGGCGCAGAGCGGCCCGATCGGCCGGATGCTGTCGAGCGAACTCAACCGCCTCGAGGTTGTGCTCGACGAGGTGGTGTCGGCGCGGACCTATTATGTTGCGGCCGCGCTCGTCGGCGCCGGCGTCGGCATGGCGATCGTCGACAATTTCACCGCCCATGCCGCGCTGCCGCCGGGGTTGGTGAGCCGACCGCTGCAGCCCGCGATCACCTTCGACATCAACGCCGTCTATCTCCAGAACCGCCCGCCCTCGCGCACCGCCTCGGCCTTCCTCGAAGTGCTCGCGACCGTGATCGAAGGGCTATAGCGCCCGGTTATAGGATAGCGGGCGCTAGATATGGGGGTCGCGCCGCCGGTGAGGATATTGTCGCCCCTTTCTTATCACGCAGGTTCCTGACCCATGATCGAAACGCCCTATCTTCTCTACCTCGGCCATTCGAGCGACCCCGCCGACATCAAGACCTCGCGCGGGCTCGCGGTGTTCCGGCCCGACATCTGCGTCGGCGAATTTCGCCACGACGATTGCCCGCTGACGCTCGACCTGCCGCGCCTCGATTTCGCCGCCGCACAGGCCGCCGGTGCGCGCACGCTGGTACTCGGCATCGCCAATGCCGGGGGCAAGCTGGGCGAAGCGCTGATCGTCGATGCGCTCGCGGCGATGGAGGCCGGGCTCGACATCGCGTCGGGGCTGCATCATCGCCTGAACGCCGAGCCGCGCCTGATCGAAACCGCCGCGCGGCTCGGGCGTCAGCTCCACGACGTCCGCGACCCGCGTCCCGACATTCCGATCGGCAACGGCAAGAAGCGCGCGGGCAAGCGGTTGCTCACCGTCGGCACCGACTGCTCGGTCGGCAAGATGTACACGACGCTCTGCCTCGCGAGCGCGCTCCAGCAGCGCGGCGTGAAGGCCGATTTCCGCGCCACCGGCCAGACCGGCATTCTCGTCGCGGGCGACGGCGTGCCGCTTGATGCCGTGGTCGCCGACTTCATCTCGGGCGCGATCGAACAGGTGTCGCCCGCGCGCGATGACGATGGCTGGGACCTGATCGAGGGACAGGGCTCGCTCTATCACCCCTCTTTCGCCGGCGTCTCGACGGGCCTGCTCCACGGCGCCCAGCCCGACGCGCTCGTGCTGTGCCATGATCCGGTGCGCCCGCATATGCGTGGCCTGCCGCATTATCCGCTGCCCGGCATCGCCCCGACGATCGAGGCCAATCTGGCCGCGGCGCGCCTGACCAACGCCAATGTCCGCGTCGTGGGCATCGCGCTCAACACCTCGGCGATGGCCGAAGCCGATGCCCGCGCGCTCTGCGCCGAGGTCGAGGCCGAATATGGCCTGCCGACGAGCGACCCCTATCGCTTCGGGGTCGAGACGATCCTCGACCGGCTGCTCGAAACCGAGACGGCTACGCCCAGCGTCGCCGAAACCGCCTGACACCGCCGATATGACGCGCAGCCTGACGACGCTCGGCGAGATCCTGCCGCTCCACACGCCCTTCCGCATCTCGCGCGGGGTGAAGACCGCGGCGCAGGTCGTGACCGTCGCGATCGCGCAGGACGGCGTCACCGGGCGCGGCGAATGCGTGCCTTATCCGCGCTACGGCGAAAGTGCCGAAAGCACGGTGCTCGCGATCGAGGCGGCGCGCGGCGCGGTCGAAGCGGGCGCGACCCGGCACGATCTGCTCGACCTGATGCCCGCCGGCGCCGCGCGCAATGCGGTCGACTGCGCGCTGTGGGACCTCGAACTGCGCCTCGCCGGAAGCGATATCGCGACCGCGCTGGGGCTCGAAAAGCCGTTGCGCCCGATCGTCACCGCGATGACGATCAGCCTCGACGCCCCCGATCGTATGGCGGCGGCTGCCGCCGCGCTCGCCGACGCCCCGCTGCTCAAGGTCAAGGTCGACCGCAACGACCCCGCCGCGCAGATCAAGGCCGTCCGCGCCGCGGCGCCGAACGCGAAGATGATCGTCGATCCCAATGAAAGCTGGACCATAGCCGAAGTGCGAGACCTCCAGGACCTGTTGATCGAGTTGCGCATCGACCTGCTCGAACAGCCGCTGCCCGCCGACGCCGACGACGATCTGCGCGGTTTCTGCTCGGCGATCCCGATTGCCGGCGACGAGGCGGTGCATGTCGCCGCCGATTTGGGCACGCTGCCCGACGGCTATGGCGTCGTGAACATCAAGCTCGACAAGACCGGCGGCCTCACCGCCGCGCTCGATCTCGCCCGCGCCGCGCGCGAACGCGGGCTGGGCGTGATGACCGGCTGCATGATCTGTTCGTCGCTGTCGATCGCCCCCGCCTGGGCGATCGCTGCACAAAGCAGCTTCGTCGATCTTGACGGACCGCTCTGGCTTGCCGAGGATCGCGCGGGCGGGGTCCGCGCGGCGCATGGCATCATGTCGCCGCCGCAGCCCGGTTTCTGGGGCGGCCTTTGACGGGATCGGGGCAAGGGGGGAATGACGACGATGCTTCGCCGCTGGGTAGCGGTGCCGCTATGGCAAAGGGTGCTCGGCGCGCTGGCGATCGGCGTGATGCTGGGGCTCGTCTGGCCCGCCGCCAGCGAAGCCATCGCGATCGTCGGCGAACTTTTCGTCCGGCTGATCCGGATGCTCGTCGTCCCGATCGTCTTCATCAGCATCGCCTCGGGGGTCACCGCGCTCGCCGACCCGCACAAGCTGGGGTCGGTCGGCGCACGCACCGTCGGGCTGTTCGCGGCGACGACCTTCTTCGCGGTGTCGATCGGGATCCTCGTCGGCCTGCTGCTCGAACCGGGCAAGGGCGCCGCGCTCGCCGGGGCTGTCCCGCACGCGCTCGGCGAACCCAAGTCGCTCCACGATCAGCTTGTCGGCATCATTCCGACCAACATCGTCCAGTCGCTCGTCGACGGCGACATGCTCGCGATCATCTTCTTCTCGATCCTCTTCGGCTTCGGCGTCATCCTCGCCGGCGACGAGGGAAAACCGATGGCCGACCTGCTGCAATCGGCGGGCAAGGCGCTGTTCCACGTCGTGCGCATCGTCATGGAGGTCACCCCATTCGGCGTCCTCGCGCTGATCGCCAAGGCGGTCGCCGATAACGGCGTCGCGGTCTTCGCCAATATCGGCTGGCTCGCGGTCGGCGTCGCGGCCGGGGTGCTGCTGCAGATTCTGATGGTGCATGTGCCGCTGCTCGCGCTGGTTGCGCGGCGGCCGGTGCTCGCCTTCTATCGCACGATCGTCGATGCGCTCGCGGTCGCCTTCTCGACCGCCTCGTCGGCCGCTACCCTGCCCGTCGCGCTGCGCATCGCGCTCGAGGATCTCAAGATTGCTCCCGGCGTCGCCAAGACCGTGCTGCCCATCGGCGCGAGCATCGGCAAGGACGGCACCGCCATGTATGTCGGCCTGCTCAGCATCTTCGCGCTGCAGGCGGTCGGGGTCGAACCCGACCTCCAGATGCTCGCCGTCGTCCTGCTCACTGGCGCGCTAGCTGCCTTCGGCACCGCACCGATCCCGTCGGCTTCGCTGTTCATGCTCGCCGCGGTGCTCTCGGCGGTCGGCGTGTCGGCAGAACAGACCGCGCTCGTCGTCGGCTTCGTCCTGCCCTTCGACCGGCTGCTCGATATGACGCGCACCGTCGCCAGCGCGAGCGCCAACCTCACGGTCACCAGCACCGTCGCACGCTGGGAAAAGGCGGTCGATGCACCGTCCGCCGAGGCGGAACCGGGGCGATGACGGCGATCGCCGTCCCTGTCGGCGAACGGGACCTTCCGGCCAGGCCCTCCGCGCGCCGGCTGTTCGGCCTCTACCTGCTGCTCGGCTTCGCCGCCGGCCTGCCCTTTTACATGTTCAACGCGGTGCTCACGCTGCGCCTGTCGAAGCATGGCGTCGACATCGTCATCATCGGCTTCTTTGCCTGGATCGCGCTGCTCCCGACTTTCAAATTCGCCTGGGCGCCTCTGGTCGAGAAATATGACGTGCCGGGTTTTGCGCGCTTCTGGGGCCGGCGGCGCGGCTGGATCATGCTGTCGCAGCTCGGCATCTTCACCGCGATGGTCGCCATGGCCTTCACATCGAACGACGAGAGCCTGCCGCTCACCGCGCTGTTCGCGATCCTGCTCGCCTTCTGGACGACGACGTTAGAGGTCGCCGCCGACGGCTGGCGCATCGAGCTCGCGCCGACGCAGGCCGAACAGGCGCCGATCGTCGCCGCGAACCTGTGGGGCTATCGCAGCGCGATGGTCGCGGCGGGCAGCGGCGCGATCCTCGTCGCGGCGCGCGCCGACTGGACGATCGCCTATCTCGTCATCGCCTTCGCCGCCTTCCTGCCCTTTCCGATCCTCGCCGCGATGCGCCCCGAACAGCCCGGCACGCGCGGCCGCCTGACCTCGCTGGTCGGCGGCACCGCCGCCAGCCTCGCCATACTGCTAGCCACCGCGCTCGCCACTGCCGCGGTTGGCTGGCTCCTCCTGTCGGCCGCCGAAAGCGCCGGCATCTCGGCCAGGACAAACGTCACTCCGGTCGTCCTCGCCATCGCGCTGCTGCCCTTTGTCGCGCTGGCGCTGGCATTACCGCGCATCAACCGCCTGCCCGCCGCCGCGCTGGCCAGCAAGCCGGGCTTCGCGACCGCCTATGTCGAGATTTTCTGGCGCTACGGCTATGCCGTGCTCGCGGTGCTCGCCTTCGTCTCGCTCTATCGCATGGGCGACGTGCTGACGCTGACGCTGTCGCACCCCTTGTGGAACGAGGCGGGCTACAGCCTCGACCAGATCGGGGTCGCCGACGGCGTCGTCGCGCTGTCGGCAAGCATGGCGGGGGTCGCGCTCGGCGGCTGGCTGTCGACGCGGCTGTCGCTCGGCTGGACGCTCGGCATCGGCGCGGTGACCGCTGCGCTCGGCAACTGGATCTATGTCTGGCTCTGGCACAGCGAGCCATCGTCCTTCATCCTCTACACCTCGGTCGCGGTCGACCAGTTCGGCAACGGCTTCGCGGGCGCGGTGTTCGTCATCTATCTTTCGATGCTCGTCAGCCCGACCTATCCGGGCGCGCAATACGCCCTGCTCTCGGGCTTTGCTTTCCTGCTGCCGCGCCTGCTCGCGGGCGCGTCGGGATCGATGCAGACGCAGATCGGCTATGACGGCTTTTTCTTGCTGTCGGGCGCGCTCAGCTTCGCCGCGATCTTCCTGCTGCCCGTGATCGTCCGCGTGAAGGCGCGGGCGGCGCCATGACGCTGGCGGCGATCTGCGACGCGGGTTTCGCGCCCGCCCTCGAAGCCGTCGAAAGCGGCCGCATCCCCAGCGCCGCGCTCGGCGTCGTCGATGCCAGCGGCGATCGTGCCGTACGCCTTGCAGGCATGGCCGCGCTCGTCCCCGAGCGCGAGACGCTGACCCGCGACCATTGGTTCGACCTCGCCTCGCTCAGCAAGGTGATCGCGACGACGACGATCATCCTGACCCTCGCCGAACAGGGCCATCTCGACCTCGATCGCCCGCTGACCGACGCGATTCCGGACCTGCGCCAATATGACGTCGCGAACGCCGCCGAGCGACGGCTGACCTTCCGCGATTGCCTGATGCACCGCAGCTTCCTGCCCGCGGTCGAACCCATCTACACCTATGGCGACGATCCGGCGCGGCTGCGCGCTTTCGTCCTCCAGCGCGAATGGCGCCACGGCCCGCCCGTCTATTCGGACATCAACTTCATCCTCCTCGGCATCGCGATCGAACGGATCACCGGCGCGCCGCTCTCCGCCTGGCCGCTCGGCGAAGGACTCGGTTTCGGCCCGCCCCCCGGCCCCGCCGTCGCGACCGAAAATTGCAGCTGGCGCGGCCGCGTGATGAAGGGCGAGGTGCACGACGAAAACGCTTTTGCGCTTGGCGGCGCGCCGGGTCATGCCGGGCTGTTCGGCACCGCCGACGGCGTGCTGGGCTTCGCCGCCGCGATGCTGCGCGGCGACATGCTGTCGCCCGCGATGATGGCCGAGGTCCGCACCGCAGGCGCGAATAACCGGACCTGCGGCTGGGAACGCGCCTTTGCCGGCTGGCACGGCGGCGACGCCGCTTCGACCGACAGCATCGGCCACACCGGCTTCACCGGCACCGGCCTGTGGATCGATTTCGAGCGTGGTCTTGCCTGGACCCTGCTCACCAACCGGGTCCACCCGACCCGCCACTTCGACAGCGGCATCGTGGCGCTCCGCCCCGCCACGGGCAACGCCCTCATCACCGCATGGGACGAACGGACAGACAGATGACGATGACGATCAAGAGCTTCGCGCCCGCAACGGTTTTGGCCTCCGCCCTCGCGCTGTCGCTTGCCACGGCGCAGGCCCAGACCACCACCACCGCGCCGCTGCTCGCCACGGTCGAACACACGCTCGCCACCGGTCCCGAAGGCACGCGCTACGGCCTGCTCGTGACGACGCTCGACGGCGAAGTGCTGCTGTCGATTGCCCCCGACCAGCGCTTCATCCCCGCCTCGAACACCAAGATGTTCACCACCGCCATCGCCTATGCCGAACTGCCCCTGCTTCAGCAGACCGCCAGGGGGACCGGCGTAAGGCTCGAAACGGGAACCGGCGGCGCCATCGACGTCATCCTCCACGGTCGCGGCGATGCGGTGCTTTCCAGCGCCGACGACTGCAAGACCGACTGCCTCCAGACGCTCGCCGATGCGGTCGCGGCGAAAACGCGCCACGTCCGCAACATCGTCGGCGACGACAGCTGGTTCCCCGACGAACGCTGGAGCCCGGGGATGAGCTGGAACAATATCCAGTCGCGCTATGGCACCGGCATTTCGGCGCTGACGCTCGACGACAATGAGCTCGTGGTCAGGCTCGCCCCGGGCGCGCCCGGCGCCGCTCCGGCCATTCAGACCTCGGGCTATTACAGCATCGAAAATCAGGTCACGACCGTCGCGGGCAAGGAAGACAAGGTCTCCGCCGACCGCATGCCGAACAGCCGCATCCTCCGCCTCACCGGCACCATCGGCGCCGAGGCGGCCCCGATGACGCTGCGCTACGGCATCGACGACCCCGCGCATTATGCCGCCTGGCGGATGGGCGAATTGCTGCGCGCACGCGGTGTGAAGGTCGATGGCGATATCGCCGCGCGCCACCGCCCGTTGACCGCCGCCGACGATCCCAAGACGCGCGACGGCGCGCCCGCCGCATGGCCCGCCGAACCCGCGATGCTCGCCGAACTGCCCGCACCGTCGCTCGCCGAGAATATGATCCGCATCAACAAGGAGAGCCAGAATCTCCACACCGAACTGATGCTGCGCCGCGTGTCGCGAGCCTCGGGCAGCGGCTCGATCGCCGACGGTCAGGCGGTGATGCGCAAGGTGATGGGCGAAGCGGGTCTGCCCGCGACCAGCTATTTCTTCGCCGACGGGTCGGGCATGTCGAGCTACAACCGCATTTCCCCGCGCGGCGCTGTTGGCCTGCTGAGTTGGATATCGCGCCAGCCGTGGAACATGGCCTGGCGCGAAACGCTGCCGGTCGCCGGGCGCGACGGCACCTTGCAGAACCGCTTCAAGGGCACGCTTCTCGAGGGCAAGCTCTTCGCGAAGACCGGCTCGCTCAACGCCTCGCGCGCGCTCTCGGGCTATCTCACGACGCGCAGCGGCAAGACCCTGATCTTCTCGGTGCTCGCCAACGATATCCCTGACGAACGCGACAGCCAGGCCACCGCCGCCGTCGACCGCGCGCTGGTCGCGATCGCGGAGGCGCTTTAGGCCCCCACCCTAAGCAGGTGTCAGGGTCAGCCGCCCTGCCGCATGGCGGTCGACCGCCGCCTTGCTGTACCAGAGCGGCTGCATCGTCCCCGCCAGCCACAGCGGGTAGAAGTCGCGGTAACGCGGCGAGCGCGGATCGGCCGACTGGCCGGGCAGCAGCAGGAAGCGGCTGTTGTCCCACGCGCCGACATCGGCGACGAACAAATAGCTCGCGCCGTGCGACACGTCGAAATTCCGCCGCGCATTGAAGCCGCGCGCCATCGGCGTGTTCCAGTCGCCGCCCGAACGCCCGCCCATGATCTTCGGGAAGGCTTCCGCGATCTTGCGGTTCGACGCCGCGAGCGGATGCTCGATCGTCACCCGGTGCAGGTCGCCCCAGCGCCAGTTCGCCGGATCGGCCCCGCCGACCTCGACCGCCTTTTTCCATCCCGCGACCAGCGCGCCATCGACCAGCGCATCGCGCGCCGCGGCGGGGTCGTCGCCGAGACGCTTGTCGAGCGTCGTCAGCATGCGCAGCATCTCGGCCAAATTAAGCGATGTCACCAGGTCGCGCGCGGCGGCGGGCACGACGCGATCGTAAACCGCGGTCGACAGCAACGGCAGCACCATCTCGTATAGCAAGGCCGAGCCGCTGTCGGCCCCGATCCCGCAATCCCAGCGCTTGAGGAGCGCCGCCGCCTCCGCTGCCTCGGCCGAGGGCGCCGCGGGCAACATCTTGACCAGTGCCCGCGCCGGCAGCGACTGGACGTCGTGCTGGAGCGCGATGCTGTCCTCGATCCGGTGCCTGGGCTGCGCACGCAGCACTTCGGCGCAGCGATCGTAGCGGAAGGGATCGCTCCAGCCAAAGCTGATGATCCGCTCGCGATACGGATAATCCTTCGGCAGATTCATCTGGTTGGCCGAGGCGAACCAGCCTTCGGCGGGGTTATAGACGTGCGGCATATCCTCGACCGGCAGGATGCCCGCCCAGTCGAAATCCCCGTCGCCGGGCGCAGGGAACAGCCCGTCGTGCTTCGGCCGGCGCGGGGTAAAGCCGATCGTCTGCCAGCCGGTGTTTCCGTCGATATCGGCATAATGGAAATTGGTCGGCGAGACGTGCAGCTTGAACGCCTTGCGCAGCGACGCCCAATCTGTCGCCAGGTTGATCGCGATCATCGCAAAGCGCGCATTGGCGCCGGGCAGCATCGCGACGGTGGCAAAGGCGACCGCGCGATGGCGTGCTGCATCCGCCGACACGATCGGGCGGCCACCCGCATAGCGCAGCGTCACACGCTCGGCCGGCGCGCCCTTGACGAGAATCTCGTCCTCGAAGCTCTCGAACGCCTTCCATTCGCCCTTGTGCCAGTACCGGCCGGGGTCGTCCTCCTTGGTGCGCAGGATGAACAGATCGCTCTGGTCGATATGGAAATTGGTGCGGCCAAAGGCGAAGCGATCGGTGTGCCCCTGCATGATCCCGGGCAGCCCCGGTGCACCCGCGCCGATCACGTCGAGCCCCGGCGCCGTCAAATGGCACATGTGGCGCGGGCTCGACCGCCCGATGCCGAGGTGCGGGTCGTTGGCGAGGATCGGGCGCCCCGTCGCGGTGCGCGACGGCGCCACCGTCCAGGCGTTGCTGCCGAGCGCAAAACGGTCTTCGCGGCGCGTCTCGGGATCGAACCAGGCGTCCTGCAGCGGCTCGAAGCCCCCCGGCCGGTTGGCGGGGTCGAGCAGGCCGAGATCGGCCTCGCTCACCGCCGCGGTGTCGAGCCCTTCGGGCACGGTGAACGACCAGGCCGGACGCAGCGGCGCCATCAGCAGGTCGGCGTCGAGCAGCCCGCGCGCATGGAGCATCGCGCGGCGCACCTCGTCGTCGGCGTCGCCTATGCCGATACCGCGCCCCCGCACCAGGTCGCGCACGTCCCAGCGCAGCGGGCTGATCCCCAATATGCCATATTCGAGCGGCAGTTGCGACGGATCGGCGGCCATCTCGTCGATGCGCGCATTGACGCCCGCGACATAGCCCTCGGCGCATTCGCGCACTTCAGGCGGTATGGTCGCGAGTTCGGCGTCGATGTCGCCGCGATAAAGGAAGAGCCGCGCCGCCGTGTCGGCCGCGACGAAGCGCGGACCGAAAGCCTCGGCCATGCGGCCCATGTCGCGGCGACGCTCCATATCGATCTGGAACAACCGGTCGCGCGCGACCAGATAACCCTGCCCGAAAAAGGCGTCATATTTGGAAGATGCGCGGATATGCGGCACGCCCAGCTCGTCCTCGATGACCTCGATCGGCGCCCGCGCGCCCGACAGCCGCGCCGTCGTGGCGCCCTTGACCTGCGGCTTCGCCAGCAGGCTCGCCGGCATCGCGACCAGCGCGGCGGAAGCCAGAAGGAACGCACGGCGCTGGATCAACAGGGCCTCCCCGAAAAATGAAGACAAAAGGACGGATGGCCCCGACCCTATCGCAGCGCGGTGCCGCCAACCCATAGCAAGCGGGCCGCCCCCTATAACTGCAAGCTATCCGCACCGCATTTCTCGCCATTCGCGCGATACTATTCCTTCGGGCTATATGTCCATATCGCCGGGTTAGCGGCGAAGCGGTTGACGGTCTGCGACCACCCTGTAACCTCGCTGTCATGGAACCGGTTGTCCCCGCGCCTTTGAATGTGGCGGCGACCGGACCGGGCAGGACGATCACCAACAACATAAAATGGCGGGAAAAATATCCGTCAGGTGACCAGGTGGGACAAGGTGGGCAAGCCAACCCGGCACAGATGCCGGGGCACGCACAGGGCGGCGTGCGGCCGGGCCCTCGACATAAAGGGGACTCTGTAGATGCGTGATTTTGGACGAATTCGCCGGCCCCTGGGCCGCATGGGCCGCGCCGGCGCGGCGATGACGGCTCTGGCCCTGGTGCACAGCGCACCCACGCTGGCCCAGGAGACAGCCGCTCCCGCCGAAAGCACCGAAGCCGCAGCCGGCGACCAGATCGGCGTCACCGGTTCGCGCATTGCGCGCGACGGGTTCCAGGCGCCGACCCCGGTCATCGTGCTGACGCAGGAAGATATCCAGAACACCTCGCCGTCGAACAATATCGCCGACTTCGTCAACCAGCTGCCACAGCTCGCGGGCTCAACCAAGCCGGCCAACTCGCGCCTCAACATCTCGAACGGCTCGGCGGGCGTCAACGCGCTCAACCTGCGCAACCTTGGCGAGAACCGCGTCCTCGTGCTCATCGACGGCCGCCGCTCGGTCGGCTCGACGATCTTCGGCTGGGTCGACATCAACACGATCCCGCAGGCGCTGATCGAACGCGTCGAGCTGGTCACCGGCGGCGCATCTTCGGCCTATGGCTCGGACGCCGTCACCGGCGTGGTGAACTTCATTCTCAACAAGAAGCTTGAGGGGCTGCGGATCACCGGCGACGTCGGCGTCACCCATGTCGGCGACGGCTTCAACTATTCGGGCAGCATCGCGGGCGGCAAGTCGTTCGCCGACGGCCGCGGCCATGTCGTCTTCAACGCCGAAATCGCGCATCAGGACGGCATTTACGAGGTCGACCCGAACGACCGGCCGTGGAACCACAAGGGCTATCTGGCCTTTGCCAACCCCGCCTATACCACGACCAACGGCCAGCCTGCCTTCATCACTTTCTACGAAAATGCCGGCCAGACCAACCAGGCGCCGGGCGGCTTCATCACGGCTTCGACGGGCAACAACAACGGGCTGCGCGGCCTCTATTTCGGCCAGAACGGCCAGGTCATTCCCTATCAATACGGGTCGTTCAATTCGCCCACGCTGGGAGGTGCATCCCCCGTCACCCGCACGGTTGGCGGCGACTGGCGCGTCAATGATTCGGGCCGCCGCATCGGTCTCGCACCGAAGGACGACCGCTACGGCTTCTATGGCCGTACCAGCTTCGACGTGTCGGACGGCGTGACGCTGTTCGCCGAAGGTTCGTTCAACAAGCAGGAAGTCTTCTTCAACGCCGGCCCGAACCTCGGCTCGGCGGTGCTCAACACCACCGGTTGCACCACCGTTCCGGTTCCGACGACCTGTAACGCTTTCGCGCTGCAGACCTTGGGCGCCGCGCGCCTCGCCGGCGTGACCAGCGTCAGCATCACGACCACGGCCGCCGACCTGCCCTTCCGCGGTATCAACAACAAGCGTCAGGTCCAGCGCTACGTCGTCGGCGCCGAGGGCGAGTTCGACGCGTTCGGCAAGTCGGCGCGCTGGGACGTCTATGGCCAATACGGCCGGTCCGACGTGCGCGAACAGCTGCGCAACATCATGCATGTCACGCGCATGACGAACGCGACCAATGCCGCCTTCGCGCCGGCCGGCAATACCGGCGGTTACGCGGTCGGCTCGATCCAGTGCCTGATCAACGTCGATGCCGACACCACCAACAACGACGCGGCCTGCGTGCCGCTCAACCGCCTCGGCCTTGGCGTCGCCGACCCGGCGGCGATCGACTATGTGCTCGGCGATCCCTATCGCAAGCAGGTGCTGGAACAATATGTCACCGGCGCCAACCTCTCGCTGACCCCCTTCGCGACCTGGGCGGGCGACGTCAGCGTCGCGATCGGCGCCGAATATCGCGAAGAAAAGATTCGCGGCAGCGTCCCGGTGGAGTTTCAGCCGATCGCGACCGTTGACGCGAATGGGCGTCCGGGCTTCCGGAACGCCTGGTCGGTCGGCAATTATCTGCCGTTCAAGGGCAGCTATAATGTGAAGGAAGCCTATCTCGAAACACTGATTCCGCTCGGGTTCGGGCTCGAATTCAACGGCGCAGTGCGCGCGACCGACTATTCGACCTCCGGCTATGTCACGACGTGGAAACTCGGCGCGACCTGGGCGCCGATCGAGGACATCCGCCTGCGGGTGACACGATCGCGCGACATTCGTGCGCCGAATCTGAACGAGCTGTTCCAGGCCGGCACCGCGAACAGCGATTCGGTCCGCAATCCCAAGTTCGACGCGAACAATCCGGCCAACGGACCGCAATTCTTCCCCTATTCGGGGCTGACGCAGGGCAACCTGAATCTGCAGCCCGAAAAGGCCGATTCGTGGAATATCGGCGGGGTGATCACGCCGCGCTTCCTGCCGGGCTTCCAGGCGTCGGTCGATTATTTCCGCATCGACCTTGAAGGCGCGATCGACACGATCAGCGCACAGGAAGTCGTCAACCGCTGCGACGAGGGGATTCAGTCATTCTGTGACGCGATCACCACCGATCCGACGCGCTCGACCCCGACCACGCCCTATCTGCTGATCCGCACCCAGCCGTTCAACTATGTGCGCCGGCTGGTGCGCGGCATCGACTTCGATGCCGCCTATCGCCTGCCGGTGGGCGAAGCGAGCGCGATCACGCTCAAGGGTACCGCGACCCGCTACATCGAAAATCTGGCGGAAACCGGCATCGCCGGTACGACGCCGGTGAACACGGTGGGCGCGAACGGGGGCCAGGCGAGCACGCCGAAGTGGATCTTCCGCGCCAACCTCAACTACGCGACCCCGACCTTCTCGGGCACGGTGACCGGCCGCGGCGTCAGCTCGGGCAAATATCTGGCCAATGCGATCGAATGCACCAGCGGGTGCCCGACCTCGACCAGCCAGAACCCGACCTATGACAACAACCGCGTCAAGGGCACTTTCTACGTCGACCTCAACCTGACGCAGAAGATCAAGGTCGGTAACGCGTCGGAGGCCGAGTTCTTCTTCAACGTCACCAATTTGTTCGACGCCAATCCGCTGTTGCTCCCCGAAACGGGCCTCGCCGCGAACAGCAGCTTCTCCGACCTCCTGGGACGGACCTATCGCGTCGGCGTCCGCTTCAAGCTCGACTGAGGCGAGGGGCAGCAAGGAAAAAAGAGGGGCGGGCCTGCGGGTCCGCCCTTTTTTTATCTGCCCGACGAAGAATTTTCCCATGCGATCGCGGCCGGTTGTCGCGCCCGCCCGCCTTGTGTTACCCTTGCTCCACAACCCAAAATCGGAAAGGGGCGGCAACGCATCGCCCCGCGCAGCATTAATCGTTGGAGCTCAGCGGGGACTGCACTGTCCGCGAGCCTATGGATGATCGGGGACAAGGCATGTCGACTCCGGAATATTTTCCCATCTCGCGGCGCGGGCTGATCGCCGGAGGCGCGGCTTCGGTCGCCGCCGCGACGGTGGCATCGCCCCCCGCGGCGCAAGCGGCCCCGGGCCAGACCGGCACACCGCCGCCCTCGGCGCGCGTCGCGTTCGAGGTCAACGGCAAGCCCCATGAGCTCGAACTCGACACGCGCACCACCCTGCTCGACGCGCTGCGCGAGCATCTGCGCCTGACCGGCACCAAGAAGGGCTGCGACCATGGCCAGTGCGGCGCCTGCACCGTCATCGTCGACGGGCGGCGGATCAACAGCTGCCTCACGCTCGCGGTCCAGCATGACGGCGACACGATCACGACGATCGAGGGCCTCGGCCTGCCTGGCAGCCTGCACCCGATGCAGGCGGCCTTTGTCGAACATGACGGCTATCAGTGCGGCTATTGCACCCCCGGCCAGATCTGCTCGGCGGTGGCGGTGCTCGACGAGATCAAGGCGGGCATCCCCAGCCACGTCACCGCCGACCTGACCGACGCGCCGAAGGTGACGGCGCGCGAGCTGCGCGAACGGATGAGCGGCAATATCTGCCGCTGCGGCGCCTATTCGAACATCGTCGACGCGATCGCCGACATCGCGGGGGTGAAGGCATGAAGAGCTTTACTTACGAGCGGGCCACGACGCCCGCCGCCGCCACCGCCGCTTTTGCGAAGAACAAGGGCGCGCGCTTCATCGCCGGCGGGACCAATTTGCTCGACCTGATGAAGCTCGAAATCGAGACACCGACGCACCTGATCGATGTCAGCCGGCTCGGTTTCGACACGATCGAGAAGACCGCCGAGGGCGGGCTGCGTATCGGCGCGATGGTGCGCAACACCGACCTTGCCGCCGATGCGCGCATCCGCCGCGATTATGGCCTCGTCGCGCGCGCGCTCGTCGCGGGCGCGTCTGGCCAGCTGCGCAACAAGGCGACGACGGCGGGCAATCTGCTCCAGCGCACGCGCTGCCCCTATTTTTACGACACCAATCAGCCGTGCAACAAACGGAAGCCCGGCAGCGGCTGCGCCGCGATCGGCGGGTTCAGCCGGCTGCATGCGGTGGTCGGCGCGAGCGACGCGTGCATCGCCACGCACCCGAGCGACATGGCGGTCGCGATGCAGGCGCTCGATGCCACGGTCGAGACGGTCGACGCGGCAGGCAAGACGCGCGCGATCGCGCTCGCCGACTTCTATCGCGCCCCGCTCGATACCCCGCATCTCGAAACGGTGCTGGCACCCGGCGAACTCATCACCGCGGTGACGCTGCCCAAGCCCGTCGGCGGCACGCATATCTATCACAAGGTCCGCGACCGTGCTTCCTACGCCTTCGCGCTGATCTCGGTCGGCGCGGTGGTGCAAAAGGATGGCAGCGGCCGGGTCGCGCTCGGCGGGGTCGGGTACAAGCCCTGGCGCGTCAAGGCCGCCGATACCGAGCTACCGCGCGGCGCCAAAGCGGCAACCGCCGCCTTGCTGGCGGGCGCGAAGACCAGCCACGAAAATGCCTATAAGCTGCCCCTCGTCGAGCGCACGCTCGCCGCTGTGCTGGCGCAAGCGAAAGGTTGAGCCATGAAGTTCGACACGCCCGCCACCCAAAATCCGATCGACCGGTTGCAGGTCGTCGGCAAGCCCACCAACCGCATCGACGGGCCGCTGAAGACAAGCGGCACCGCACCCTATGCCTATGAACAGCATGATGCGGTACCGAACCAGGCCTATGGCGTCATCGTCGGCGCGGCGATCGCCAAGGGACGGATTTCGTCAATGGACCTCGCCGAGGCCAAGGCCGCGCCGGGGGTGCTCGCGGTGGTGACCGCCGCCAATGCGGGTCCGCTCGGCAAGGGCGATTTCAACACTGCGCGCCTGCTCGGCGGTCCCGATATCCAGCATTATCACCAGGCGGTCGCGCTCGTCGTCGCGACAAGCTTCGAACAGGCGCGCGCTGCGGCAGCGCTCGTCCGCGTGCAATATGACCGCGCGAAGGGCCAGTTCGATCTCGCCAAGTCGCTCGACGCCGCAGTCAAGCCGCCGCCTTCGTTCGGCACCGACGCCGACAGCCGGTTCGGCGATTTCGACACCGCCTTCGCCAGCGCGCCGGTCAAGCTCGACATGCACTATACGACCCCCGACCACAGCCATGCGATGATGGAGCCGCACGCCTCGATCGCAAGCTGGGACGGCGACAAGCTCACCCTGTGGACCTCGAACCAGATGATCGACTGGTCGGTCGGCGACATGGCCAAGACGCTCGGCATTCCCAAGGAAAATGTCCGGCTCGTCTCGCCCTATATCGGCGGCGGTTTTGGCGGCAAATTGTTCGTCCGCGCCGATGCGGTGCTCGCCGCGCTCGGCGCAAAGGCGGCGAAACGGCCGGTGAAGGTCGCGCTGCAGCGACCGCTCATCATCAACAACACGACGCATCGCCCCGCAACAATCCAGCGCATCCGGCTCGGCGCGACGACCGACGGCAAGCTCACCGCGATCGGCCATGAAAGCTGGTCGGGCGACCTCAAGGGTGGCGGTCCCGAAACCGCGGTCGGCCAGACGCGCCTGCTCTACGCGGCTCCGCACCGGATGACCGCGATGCGCCTGTCGGTGCTCGACCTGCCCGAAGGCAATGCGATGCGCGCGCCGGGCGAGGCCCCCGGGCTGATGGCTCTCGAAATCGCGATCGACGAAATGGCCGAAAAGCTCGGCATCGATCCGGTCCAACTGCGCATCCTCAACGACACGCAGGTCGACCCCGAAAAGCCCGAACGGCCTTTCTCGCAGCGCCAGCTCAACCAGTGCCTGACGCTCGGCGCCGACAAATTCGGCTGGAAGGACCGCAATCCGAAACCGGCGCAGACCCGCGACGGCCGCTGGCTGCTCGGCACCGGCGTCGCCGCGGCTTTCCGCAACAACATCAACGGCAATTCGGCGGCGCGCGTGCGGCTCGAGCGGTCGGGGCGGCTCGTCGTCGAGACCGACATGACCGACATCGGCACCGGCAGCTATACGATCATCGCGCAGACCGCGGCCGAAATGCTCGGGCTGCCGCTCGACCAGGTCGACGTCCGGCTGGGCGACTCGCGCTTCCCGGTCTCGGCAGGCTCGGGCGGCCAGTGGGGCGCGAACAGTTCGACGGCGGGGGTCTATGCCGCCTGCGTCAAGCTGCGTACCGCTATCGCCGAAAAGCTCGGCCTCGACCCCGCCGATGCCGTCTTCGACAAGGGCAAGGTGCGTTCGGGCGGCAAAAGCGTCGCGCTGGCCAAGGCGAGCGCCGACGGCGACCTCGTCGCCGAGGACATCATCGAATTCGGCGACCTCGGCCAAAAGGAGCAGCAATCGACCTTCGGCGCGCATTTCGTCGAGGCCGCGGTCGACAGCTACACCGGCGAAATCCGCATCCGCCGCATGCTCGCGGTGTGCGCGGCGGGGCGCATCCTCAATCCCAAGGCGGCGCGCAGCCAGGTGATCGGCGCGATGACGATGGGCGCGGGCGCGGCGCTGATGGAGGAACTCGCGGTCGACAAGAGGTTCGGCTTTTTCGTCAACCACGACCTTGCCGGCTATGAAGTGCCCGTCCACGCCGACATCCCGCATCAGGAGGTGATCTTCCTCGACGAGGTCGACCAGACGACCTCGCCGATGAAGGCGAAGGGCGTCGGCGAACTCGGCATCTGCGGCGTCGCGGCGGCGGTCGCCAACGCCGTCTATCATGCGACGGGGGTCCGCGTGCGCAACTATCCGGTCACGCTCGACAAGCTCATCGACAAGCTGCCGGCGATCGCATGACCTCGGCCGGCCGGCTTCAGTCCAAGGGCATGTCGGTCGGCCGGTCGATATCGTCCAGTTGCCCCGCCGGCGCCGGAACGAGCGCGGCCGACGCCAGCAGCGCGCGTCCGCCCTGGTCGCCGCGCGCTTCTTCAAGCGCCGAAAACCGCGACCGCGCGAACAGCGCCGGGGGCATCGGCATGCCGGCGCGGCCCGAAGCGACGATCGGCGCGCCCTCGGGATCGAAGCGCGCGAGCAGCGCCGCCAGATGGTCGGCGCGCACGAACGGCATGTCGGCAAGGCACAGCAGCGCCGCCTGCTCGCCGCCCGCGCGCGCGGCAGCGACGCCGCGCCGCAGCGACTCCGACAACCCGCAGTCGGCATCGGGATTGGCGACGATGTCGAACCCCTCACCCGCCAGCATGCGCGCGAGCGCGCCATCGGCGTCGGGACAGATCGCGATCCGGCACGCCGGCGCCAGCGCGGCAATCGCCTTCGCGGCGTGGAGCGCGACCGGCATCCCGTGCAGCGGCGCGAGCAGCTTGTCGGCGGCGCCGAAGCGGCGCGATCGTCCCGCAGCAAGCAGGATCGCGGCCACCGCATCCGGATCGATCATCGCTTCGCCTCCCGCCGTTCTTCCCGCCCCCTGTCCCGCAATATGACCGGTCTGGCAATCACCCCCGCCGACATTCTGCGCTTCGCTCGCGACCACAGCGATCCCGGCGTCGTACTGGTGACCCTTGTCGGTATCGCGGGCTCGTCGCCGCGCGCGATCGGCGCGCAGATGGCGGTCGCCGCCGACGGCCACATGCTCGGCTCCTTCTCCGGCGGCTGCATCGAGGCCGCGATCGTCAGCGAAGCGCTATCGGTGCTCGCTGCTGGCAAGGGCCGTCTCGTCCGCTTCGGCGCGGGCTCGCCCTATATCGATATCCGCCTGCCCTGCGGCGGCGGCATCGACCTGCTGTTCACGCCGTCGCCCGATCCGCTGGCGCTCGCCGGACTGCTGCGGCGCCTCGACGCGCGCGAACCGGCGGCCATGCACATTACGGGCGACCGCGTCGCCGCCATCGAAGCCGGGACGGCGGCGGCGGGCTGGTCGGACGACGCCTTTTGCGTCCGCTATGTGCCGCGCGTCCGTATCGTCGCGATGGGGCATGGCGATGCGCTGGTCGCAACGGCGCGCCTCGCCGAATATTATGGTGCCGAAACCCGCGCCTTTTCGCCCTTGCCCGGCGATGTGACCGCGCTGTCCGCACACGGCATCGCGGCGACGCGGCTCCAAAGCCGCTCGGCGCCCCCGGCGCTCGCCTCCGACCGCTGGACCGCCTTCGCCTTCCTGTTCCACGACCATGAGTGGGAGGAGATGCTGCTGCCCTGGGCGCTCCGCGCTCCGCACCTGTTCGTCGGGGCGATCGGGGGGCTCCAAAGCCGCAGGCAGCGGCGCGACATGCTCCGCCGCGCGGGTTTTGGCGATGCCGTCGTCCGACGCTTCGACGGCCCCGTCGGGCTGATCCCCGCGACGCGCGATCCCGCGACCCTCGCGCTCTCGATCGTCGCCGAGATCATCGCCGGCTATCAGGATGCGCAAGCGCAGGACGTGGCATCCGATGCAGAGTCCGCCCTGCTGGTTCATTGCGCCGACTAGCGAAGCAGCGCCGCCCGCCACCGAATCTTTCAAAATTCGTCGATCGATCTGCTGCAAATCGACGCGGGATCGAAACATGCTGGAAGATTTGTGCAGCGCAGCGTAAAGGCGCGGGCATGAGGATCGCGATCATCGATACCAGCACGACACGTGCCGCGATCATCTCCGATGGTCTGCGCGACGCCGGGCTCGACGATCTGGTGCTGATCGACCCCGCCGGACCATTGGTTGCGCAGGTCGAGGCGGCGAAGCCCGAAGTCGTCCTCATCAACCTCGAAAACCCCAGTCGCGACTTGCTCGAGGACTTCTTTTCGATGTCGCGCGCACTCGCGCGGCCGATCGCGATGTTCGTCGATCAGAGCGACGCCGAATCGACCGGCGCCGCGATCGACGCCGGCGTGTCGGCCTATGTCGTCGACGGGCTGTCGAAGCAGCGGATCAAACCCGTCATCGACCTCGCCGTCCGCCGCTTCCAGGCCTTTTCGCGGCTCCAGCGCGAGCTCGACGACGCCAGGAACGCGCTCGCCGAACGCGCCGTCATCGACAAGGCGAAGGCGATTTTGATGAAACGGCGGCAGATCGACGAGCCCGCCGCCTATGCGCTGCTGCGCGGACAGGCGATGCGCACCAACCGCCGGATTTCGGAGATTGCCGAGGCGATCGTCACCAGCGAAGCGCTGATGGGAGACATGGAATGACCGCCGAGACGTTCCGCATCGGTTTCCTGCCGCTCGTCGATGCCGCGCTGCCGATCCTCGCCCACGAACTGGGTTTCGCGGCGCGCGAAGGCGTCGCGATCGAGCTCGTCCGCGACATGACCTGGGCAACGGTGCGCGACCGCCTGCTCTACGGCCATACCGACGCCGCGCACATGATCGCACCGCTCGCCATCGCGACGACGCTGGGGAAGGATCGCCCCGCCGTGCCGCTAGCAGTGCCTTTCGTCCTCGGCCTCAACGGCAACGCCGTCACCTTCTCGACCAGGCTGGCGGCCGAGACCGGGCTGACCGACGCGTTGGGCGACCCGGTCCGGATCGGCGCGGCATTGAAGCAGACGGCCGATGCGCGCCTCGCGGCGGGCAAGCCGTTGCGTTTCGGTGTTGTCCACCGCTATTCGAGCCATAATTACATGCTGCGCTACTGGCTTGCCGGCGTCGGCATTCGCCCCGATCAGGACATTGAGATCGTCGTCACCAGCCCCCCGTTCGCCGCCGACGCGCTTGCCGCGGGCGAAGTCGACGGAATCTGCGTCGGCGAGCCATGGAACTCGATCGCCGTCGATCGCGGCGTTGGCCACATCGCGCTGGCAACCGCCCAAATCTGGCGCCGCGGCGTCGAGAAGGTGCTTGCGATGCGGGCGACGATACTCGACGAACGCCGCGAGGAGGTTGAAGCGCTGGTTCGCGCGCTGCATGCAGCGGCGGCACATTTCATCGAACCCGGCACGGCTGAGGAAAGCGCCGACATATTGGCTCGGCCCGAATATCTCGACGCGCCGCGCGATGCCGTCCTTCGGGCGATCACCGACCGCATCCGCCTGACTCCCGGCGGCGAACCCGTTCATTATCCCGATTTCATGTTCCAATATCGCGAGGCGGCGAACTTCCCCTGGCGAAGTCAGGCCGCATGGCTTTATTCGCAGATGGTGCGCTGGGACTATATGGCGTTCGACAGCGCCGAAGCTGCGGCTGCCGGCAACGTCTTCCGGCCCGACGTCTATCGCGCCGCGCTTGCAGGCTCGGGCGCCCCGCTTCCAGGAGCCAGTTCGAAACTCGAAGGCGGCCTCCACGAACCGATCGGCGCCGGGTCGACTCAGGGTCGCCTGACGCTCGGCAGCGACCGGTTTTTCGATGGCCGCGCCTTCGATCCCGACGATATCCCAGGCTATCTGGCTGAACTGCCGTAGCTTTTATTTTATGCTGCACGTGCGAAATAACCGCTTGCGGGAAGCCCGCGAATCAGGCAGCTTAAACGCACTCGGCAGGGCTGCCGGGGCAGGATAAAGCGGCGACAGCTCCAACGGAGGGGCTGGCCCGCGCGGCACATGGGGAGCCTTTCCCCATATCCCAACAGGCAATGAAGCCGTCAGGATGCGCCCGCGTGGCCGCCGTCTTGGCGGCTTTTTTATTGCCCGTCACACAAGGGGACGGACGATGACGACTGCAAACACGGGCGCCGCGGCACCCAAATCGGGCTTCTGGGCGAGCGGCCACTGGCCGACCCTCGTCGCGGCCTTTCTCTATTTCGACCTCGCCTTCATGGTTTGGGTCATCCTCGGCCCGCTCGCCCCTGCGATCTCCGAAGACCTCGGCCTGACGCCGGCGCAAAAGGGGCTGATGGTCGCCGTGCCGACGCTGGCGGGCGCCGTGCTGCGCGTCGTCAACGGCCTGCTCGTCGACCGCATCGGCCCGAAGCGCTCGGGCGCGATCAGCCAGCTCATCGTCATCGCCGGGCTGTTCACCGCCTGGGCCATGGGGGTCCACAGCTTCGCCGGCACGCTCGCGCTCGGCGTGATCCTCGGCTTCGCGGGCGCCAGCTTCGCGATCGCCCTCCCCCTCGCCAGCCGCTGGTACCCGCCCGAACATCAGGGCAAGGCGATGGGCCTCGCCGGCATGGGCAATTCGGGCACCGTGCTCGCCGCGCTCTTCGCCCCCGGCCTCGCCAAGCTGTTCGGCTGGAACGCCGTGCTCGGCCTCGCCTGCATCCCGCTGACGATCGTTTTCTTCGTCTATCTCGTCATGGCGAAGAACGCGCCCAATGCGCCCGCACCCAAGAAGCTGATCGACTATTTCGAGCCGCTGAAGACCGCCGACGCCTGGTGGCTGATGGCCTTTTATTCGGTGACCTTCGGCGGCTTTGTCGGGCTCGCCGCCTCGCTCCCGATCTATTTCACCGACCAGTTCCACCTCACCCCGGTGATGGCGGGATATTGCACCGCGGCGTGCGTCTTCGCCGGATCGCTGGTGCGCCCGATGGGCGGCGCGCTCGCCGACCGCATCGGCGGGGTCAAGGCGCTGATGATGGTGTTCGTCGTCGCCGCGCTGGCGCTCGCCGGGGTGCCGCAGGCCGCAACGCTGCCCGCCGCGCTCACCCTCTTCGTCATCGCAATGCTCGCGCTCGGCACCGGCAATGGCTCGGTGTTCCAGCTCGTGCCGCAGCGCTTCTCGGCCGAGATCGGCGTGATGACCGGGCTCGTCGGCATGGCGGGCGGCGTCGGCGGCTTCTACCTCGCCTCGTCGCTCGGCTTCGCCAAGCAGTGGAGCGGCAGCTTCGGCCCCGGCTTCTACATCTTCGCGGGTCTCGCGGTGCTCGCGCTGGTCGGACTGCTCTTCGTCAAGGGCCAGTGGCGCGCCACTTGGGGCGCGGCCGAAGGCGTGCGGATCTAACATCATGACCCGCACCCTCATCCTCCTGCTGGCGCTAGCGCCGGCCGGGGTGGCACACGCCCAGGACGTCACCCTCAAGCCGCTCGGCGAAGCCCGGCTACGCTACGAAAGCGTTGATCAGGACGGCCTAGAGACCGAAGCCGAAGCCCTGACCCTGCGTGTCCGCGCCGGGGTCGAGGCGAAGGCCGGGCGCTGGTCGGCGCTCGTCGAGGGCCAGGGCAACCTCTCCCTCGACGACGACTATTTCGACGGACTCCACGGCGCCGCGACCCGGCCGTTGGTAGCCGATCCGCAGAATATCGCCCTCGCCCGAGCCCAGCTCCGCTACGCTTCGCCTGCCTTTGCACTCACTGCGGGGCGGCAGCGGATCGCGCTCGACGACGAACGCTTCGTCGGCGCCGTGCCCTTCCGCCAAAACGGCCAGAGCTTCGACGCGGTGCGCGCCGAAATCACCCCGGCGAAGGGCGTCAAGGCCGATCTCACCTATGCATGGAGCGTCCGCACCATCTGGGGCATCGACGGCGCCGGCGCGCGCCAGCAGGCGGTCTCGGGCGACAATGTCTTCGGCAATCTCGGCGTCCAGACGCCGGCCGGCAAGGCCGCCGCCTTCGCCTATCTGGTCGACCAGGACGAAGCCGTAATGCAGGGCTTTCGCCTGTCGAGCCAGAGCTATGGCGTGCGGCTCGACGGCAGCCAGACGCTCGGCAAGGCGAAAATCGCATACCAGCTCAGCTATGCGCGCCAGTCCGACTGGCACCGCAACCCCAATGATTATTCCGCCGACTATTGGCTCGCCGATGTCGCGGTCGACCTTGGCGGCCCCCGGGTCGGCGCCGGCTACGAGATACTCGGCGCCGGGTCGGGACAAAATGGGGGCACGGCGCTGACCAGCTTCCAGACCCCGCTCGCCACCGGGTTCAAGTTCCAGGGCTGGGCCGACAAATTCCTCACCACTCCGCCGGACGGCGTGCGCGATCTTTATGCAAGCGCCGGTTGGGGCTGGAAAGCGGTCGGCCCGCTCAAGGGCGTGACGCTGCAGGCGGTCTACCACGATTACCGCAGCGACCGCGCCAGCCGCGCCTACGGCGACGAGATCGACCTGCTCGCCAGCGCCAAGCTCGGCAAGATCACCGCCTCGGCACGCTACGCGCACTATGACGCGCACACTCTTGCCACCGACACCGACAAATATTGGCTGCAACTGGACTGGATGCTCTGATGGAACACCGCCCCCTCAAACCCGACGCCGATACGCGCGAGCATCTCGTCGTCATCGGCAACGGCATGGCCGGCTGCCGCGCGGTCGAGGAATTGCTCGCGCGCGATCCGAACCGCTACCGCGTGACGATCTTCGGCGCCGAGCCGCGCGTCAATTACAACCGCATCATGCTCTCTCCCGTGCTCGCGGGCGAGAAATGCTTCGACGATATCGTGATCAACAACGCCGCATGGTACGCAGACAACGGCATCGCGCTCGTCGCGGGCGACCCGGTTCTTGCAATCGACCGCGCCGCCAAGACGGTAACGACACGCAGCGGGCTCGCCGAAAGCTATGACCGGCTGCTGATCGCGACCGGCTCCGACCCTTTCATCATCCCCGTCCCCGGCAAGGACCTGCCCGGCGTGATCGCCTTCCGCGACATGGACGATGTCGACACGATGCTCGCCGCCGCCGATGCCGGCGGCGATGCTGTCGTGATCGGCGGCGGGCTGCTCGGGCTCGAGGCCGCGCACGGCCTGTCCCTGCGCGGCATGAAGGTCACCGTCATTCACCTGATGCCGACCTTGATGGAACGCCAGCTCGACGAAGCCGCCGGCTGGCTGCTCAAGAACGCGCTCGAAGCGCGCGGCCAGACGATCCTGACCGGTGCCGACACCGCCGAGATCGTCGGCACCGCCAAGGTCGAGGGCGTGAAGCTCAAGGACGGGACGCTGATCCCCGCCAGCCTCGTCGTCATGGCGGTCGGCATCCGCCCCTCGACCCAACTCGCGCGCGACGCCGGACTCGCCGTCGGGCGCGGCATCCAGGTCGACGATCATATGGTCACCAGCGACCCCGCCGTGCTCGCGGTCGGCGAATGCGTCGAGCATGACGGGCAAGTCTATGGCCTCGTCGCGCCCTTGTGGGACATGTGCCGCAGCCTCGCCGACGGGCTGGTCGAACAACCCACCGGCTATCGCGGCTCGGTGACTTCGACCAAGCTCAAGGTGTCGGGCATCGACGTCTTTTCGGCGGGCGATTTCTCGGGCGGCGACGGCTGCGAGGATATCGTGCTGCGCGACGCGAGCCGCGGCGTTTACAAGCGCGTGATCGTCAGGGACGACCGCATCGTCGGCGCGGTGCTCTATGGCGATACCGCCGACGGCAACTGGTATTTCGACCTGCTCAAACGCCAGGAGGATGTCTCCGATCTCCGCGACCTCTTGATCTTCGGCCAGGCCTTCGCCGCAGGAGGCGGCGCGGCGGACCCTAGGGCGGCCGTTGCGGCGCTTTCCGACGATGCGGAAATCTGCGGCTGCAACGGCGTCACCAAGGGCCAGGTCGTCTCGTGCATCGCCAAGGGCGCGCACAGCCTCGATGCGGTGCGCGGCACCTGCAAGGCGTCGGCGAGCTGCGGCAGCTGCACCGGCCTCGTCGAGAATCTGCTCGCGCTCACCCTCGGCGACGATGTCCAGAGCGGCCCCAAGACGATGTGCAAATGCACCAGCTTCGGTCACGACGACGTCCGCCGCGAAATCGTCGCGCAAGCCATGCGTTCGATCCCCGAGGTGATGCAGAAGCTGCACTGGACCACCCCCGACGGCTGCTCCTCGTGCCGCCCCGCGCTCAATTATTATCTGCTCTGCGCGCTGCCCGGCGACTATGTCGACGACCAGCAAAGCCGCTTCGTCAACGAGCGCCTCCACGCCAATATCCAGAAGGACGGCACCTACTCGGTCGTCCCGCGCATGTGGGGCGGGCTGACCAACCCGACCGAGCTGCGCGCGATCGCCGATGTCGTCGAGAAGTACAACGCGCCGATGGTCAAGGTCACCGGCGGCCAGCGGCTCGACATCTTCGGGATCAAGAAGGAGGATTTGCCGGCGGTCTGGGCCGACCTCAACGCCGCCGGCATGGTGTCGGGCCATGCCTATGGCAAGGCGCTGCGCACGGTGAAGACCTGCGTCGGCTCCGAGTGGTGCCGCTTCGGCACGCAGGATTCGACCGGGCTCGGCGTCAAGCTCGAACGGATGAGCTGGGGCAGCTGGATGCCGCACAAGTTCAAGATCGCGGTGTCGGGCTGCCCGCGCAACTGCGCCGAGGCGACGATCAAGGACTTCGGTGTCGTCTGTGTCGACAGCGGCTACGAGCTCCATGTCGGCGGCAATGGCGGCATCCACGTCCGCGCTACCGACCTGCTCTGCAAGGTCGCGACCGAGCAGGAAGCGATGGATCACTGCGCCGCCTTCATCCAGCTCTACCGCGAGGAAGCGCGCTACCTCGAGCGCACCGCGCCATGGATCGAGCGCGTCGGGCTCGATTATCTGAAGGCGCGCCTTCTCGACGACGAAGCGGGCCGCGAAGCGCTTCGCGCACGCTTCCTCTATTCGCAAAGCTTTTCGCAGGACGACCCCTGGGCGCAGCGCGCCGAGGGTGCCGAGGCCGAACATCATGCGCCGATGGCGCGCTTCATCCCGCAGGAGGAAATGGCATGACCACCGCCGAATGGCTCGACATCGGCTGGGTCGACCAGATCCCGGTGCGCGGCAGCCGCACCGTGCAGGTCGAGGGCGGCGACGACATCGCGCTCTTCCGAACCGCCGAGGGCAAGGTCTTCGCCCTCCTCGACCGCTGCCCGCACAAGCATGGCCGCCTGTCGCAGGGTATCGTCCACGGCGGCGCGGTCGCCTGCCCGCTCCACAATTGGCGGATCAGCCTGTCGACCGGGGAGGCGCTCGGCGAGGACAAGGGCTGCACCCCGACCGTGCCGGTCAAGATCGACGGCGGCCGCGTCCTCATCTGCCGCGCGGGCACGCTGAAGGCCGCGGCGTGAGCCGGCGGTACATCCATGCCTCTCCCCTCCCTGAAAGGGAGGGGCCGGGGGTGGGTACGAGCGATAGCGAGGCTCTTTTCTTGAGGCGGACGAATACGACAATCGGGGGATCAAGCCCCGATTGTCGTAACCCACCCCTAACCCCTCCCTTACAGGGAGGGGAATGATGGAAGTCCGCACCACCTGCGCCTATTGCGGCGTCGGCTGCGGTATTCGGGCGACGGTCACCGGCGACCGGAGCGTCGAGATCGCGGGCGATCCCGACCATCCCGCCAACCGCGGCCGCCTCTGCTCGAAGGGCACCCATCTCGGCGAGACGGTCGGGCTCGAAGGCCGCCTGCTCGCGCCCATGATCGGCAACAAGCGCGCAAGCTGGGACAAGGCGCTCGACCTCGTCGCCCGGCGCTTCAAGGAGACGATCGCCCGCCACGGCCCGGGCAGCGTCGCCTTCTACGTCTCGGGGCAATTGCTCACCGAGGATTATTATGTCGCGAACAAGCTGATGAAGGGCTTCATCGGCACCGCGAACATCGACACCAATTCGCGCCTCTGCATGTCGAGCGCGGTCGCGGGCCACACCCGCGCTTTCGGCGAGGATATCGTCCCCGCCACCTATGACGATCTCGACACCGCCGACCTGTTCGTCCTCGTCGGGTCGAACACCGCCTGGTGCCACCCGATCGTCTATCAGCGCATCCGCGCGCGCTGCGAAGCGGGCGCCAAGCTCGTCGTCATCGACCCGCGCCGCACCGAAACCGCCGAGGAAGCCGACCTGCACCTGCCCATCCGCCCGGGCAGCGACGTCGCGCTGATGAACGGGCTGCTCCAGCATTGCCGCGAAGCCGGCATCGTCGACGACGACTATCTCGCCGCGCATGTCGCGGTGCCCGCCGAATATTGGACCCAGCTTGGAGAGGGGAGCGACCTGTGGTCGGTGGCCCGGACATGCGACGTGCCGGCCGCCGACCTCAGGCGTTTCTACGACCTGTTCGCCGCCACACCGCGCACCGTCACCCTGTTCAGCCAAGGGATCAATCAGGCGACCGTCGGCACCGACCAGGTCAATGCGATCCTCAACCTCCACCTCGCGACGGCGCGCATCGGCAAGCCCGGTGCCGCCCCCTTCTCGATCACGGGCCAGCCCAATGCGATGGGGGGGCGCGAGGTTGGCGGGCTCGCCTCGACGCTCGCCGCGCATATGGATTTCGCCCCCGAAAATCGCGCCCGCGTTCAGCGCTTCTGGGCCTCGCCGACGATGGCGGAGAAGCCCGGCCTCAAAGCCGTCGACCTGTTCCGCAGCATCGGCGAGGGCCGCATCAAGGCGCTGTGGGTGATGGCGACCAACCCCGCCGTGTCGATGCCGGACGCCAATGCGGTGCGCGACGCGCTCAAGACCTGCCCCTTCGTCGTTGTCAGTGACGTGATCGAAAAGACCGACACCGGCGCTTTCGCGCACGTCCGCCTGCCCGCCGCGGCCTGGAGCGAGAAGGACGGCACCGTCACCAACAGCGACCGGACGATCAGCCGCCAGCGCGCGCTGTTTCCTTTGCCCGGCGAGGCGATGCCCGACTGGTGGATCGTCAAGGAGGTCGGCCGGCGCATGGGGTGGAAGACCGCCTTCGCCTACGACCGACCCGCGGACATCTGGCGCGAGCATTGCCGCCTGTCGACCTATGACAACGACGGCGCGCGCCTCTTCGCGCTGCCCGGCGCCGCGCAGGGCGGCACCGCCGCCTATGACGCAATGGAGCCCTTCCGCTGGGGCGGCGACCACCCTTTCGCCGACGGGCGCTTTTCGACCGAGGACGGCCGCGCGCGGCTGGTCCCTGTCGTACAAAAGCTGCTGCCCGAACCGCTCGCCAAATGGCCGCTCACGCTCAACACGGGGCGCTACCGCGACCAGTGGCATAGCATGACGCGCACCGGCCTTGCCCCGAAGCTGGCGCGCCACCGCGAGGAGCCGCTCGTCGAGGTCCACCCCGACGACGGCGCCCGCCTCGGGCTCAGCGACGGCGGCCTCGCGCGCGTCGAAACCCCGCAGGGCGACAGCCTTTACCGCGTCGCCTTCCATCCCGGCCAGCGCCCCGGCGAACTGTTCGTGCCGATCCACTGGACCGACCGAACCGCAAGCGGCGGGCGCACCGGGCTGCTGCCGCGCCCCCTCGTCGATCCCGTGTCGGGCCAGCCGGGGTTCAAGCGTACCCCCGCCTCGATCGCCCCCGTCACCCCCAAATGGCGCGGCTTCCTGCTCCTGTCGCGCGAGCTCAGCGAAACCCCGCGCTGCCTGTGGGCGACGCGCGTCGCGGTCCCGTCGGGAGTGTTGTGGGAAGTCGCGGGCAACGGCGACCTCAAGTCCATCGAGGCACTGCTCCCCCGCGGCGAGCGCATCGAGGCGCAGGACGCCGCGCGCGGCACGCGGCGCATCGCCATCGTCGTCCAGGGCCGCCTCACCGGTGCGCTCTTCGTCACCGAGAGCGGCGAACTGCCGCCGCGCGACTGGCTGATCGCCCAGCTTGCCGCGCCCGACGTCGCGCCGACGCTGCTCGCCGGCCGCGCACCCGGAGTTCAGGCCGACCGCGGCCCGATCATCTGCGTCTGCTTCGACATCGGATTGAAGACCATCGTCGCCGCGATCCGCGACCAGAAGCTGACCGACACCGCTGCGATCGGCACCGCAATCGGCGCCGGCACCAATTGCGGCTCGTGCCGCCCCGCGCTCGCGCGCATCCTGAGCGAGGAGAAAAGCGATGCAGCCTGACGATTTCACGCCCGGCACCGTCTGGCTCGTCGGCGCCGGCCCCGGCGATCCCGACCTGCTGACGATGAAGGCGGTGCGCCTGATCCAGCGCGCCGACATCGTCTTTTACGACGCGCTCGTCGGCGACGGCGTGCTCGCGCTCATCCCGCCGCTGACCGATACCGTCAGCGTCGGCAAGCGCTCGGGCCGCCATTCGAAGGACCAGCGCACGATCGACCAGCTGCTCATCGACGCCGCCGCCGCCGGCAAGCGCGTCGTCCGCCTGAAAGGCGGCGACCCGTCGATCTTCGGCCGCTCGGCCGAGGAAATGACCGCGCTGCGAAGAGCCGGATACCCTGTCCATATCTGCCCCGGCATCACCACCGCCTGCGCCGCCGCGGCGTCCGCCGGTCTTTCGCTCACCCTGCGCGGCGTCGCGCGCGACGTCCGTTTCGTCACCGCGCACAGCAAGCGCGGCGCGGCGCTCGACATCGACTGGGCCTCGCTCGCCGGCGGCGGCTCGACGCTCGCCTTTTACATGGGCCGCGAGGCGGCGGGCGAGATCATGCGCGGCCTGATGCGCGCGGGCATGGCCGGCGACACCCCCGTCATGATCGCCTGCGACGTCAGCAGCCCGGACGAACGGCGCCTCGCGACGCGGCTAAATCTTCTCGAGCTTGCGACGAGTTCGTTCGCGGCCGAGGCCGCAACGCTCATTCTCGTCGGCGAGGCGATCGAACCGGCCAGCGCAGCGACGAAGCACGCGATCGTTCGATTTCTGCCCGCCGGATCGAGCATCTGACCCGGCGCCGACCTCAAGCGTGAGTGTGCGACAAATCGCCCACCCCTATGCGTCCGGTTCGACGAATCCCGGCCAGCGGCGCATATAGTGGATGAAGGTGTCGCTCAGGCCCTCGTCGCGCAAATGCCCGGCCGAAACCGGCAGCGCGGGCGATCGATAGGCCGGATCGCGGCGCACGCGTTCGGGAAAATCATGCCGCAAGATCGCGGCGCGCCCGATCATCGCGAAGTCGCAGCCGGCATCCAGCACCCACGCCGCATCTGCCGCGTCCATCACCTTGCCCGCCGCGCCGAGGCGCACCTCGCCGCGCGGCAATTCGGTGAAGACGCTCATCAGCGACCGGCCCTTGAACCGTTCGTCCTCGGGTTCCTTGCGGACGTCCCACAGCGACATGTCGAGATAGTCGATCTTCTGCTGCCGCAGCACCTCGGTCGCGACGTCGCGGATTTCCTCGATCTCCAGTCCGAAGCGCTCGGGCGAAAGCCGCAGGCCGAGCTGGAAATCGGGACCCGTCGCGGCGCGAATGCCGTCGATGATCTCGAAAAGGATGCGCGCGCGATTCTCGATGCTGCCGCCATAGCGGTCGGTGCGCCGGTTGCTCGCCGCCGACAGGAATTCGGCGAGGATATAGCCGTGCGCACCATGGATCTCGGCGCCGTCGAACCCCGCCCGCTCGGCGCGCCGCGCCCCCGCGATGAAATCGTCGCGCAGCGCCTCGACCTCGGCCTCAGACAGCGCGCGGACATTGCGCTCGGCCACTTCCGACGGCGCGACCGGCGCGTCGATCAGCTCGGGTTCGGCGCGGCTGCCGGCATGATGCAGTTGCAGCGACGAGAGCGACCCGCGCGCCCCGATCGCGGCGGCCAGCGCCGCCAGGCCTTCGAGATGATCGTCGGCAAAGACGCCGAGTTGTCCGGTGAACCCCTGCCCGACCGGCTGGACGTGCGACGCCGCGGTCATCGTCAGCGCAAAGCCGCCCGCCGCGCGCATCTCCAGCCATTTATGCTCGTCATCCGACAAGGTGCCGTCGGCGTGGCTCTGCCGGTTGGTCAGCGGGGCGAGCATCAGCCGGTTCTTCATCGGCTTGCCGCGCGCAAGCGACAGCGGCTCGAACAATCTTTCGGTCGACATGGGCAGCGCTCCTGGCCCGAAACTATCGCAAGGTAAAGCCGCGATAGCCCTCGGCCGCCGCATCGGCACAGATTTCGCGATAACGCCCCAGCCCGCCGATATAGACGGGGAAAGTCCGCGGCTTGCCGGGCACATTGGCGCCGGTGTACCAGGTGTTCGCGGTCGGATAGAGCGACAGCGAACCAAGCGTCGTCACCTTCTTCATCCAGCCGTCCTCGGCATCGGCGTTCGCCTCGATCGAACGGATGCCCTCGCTGCGCATATGCGTGATGCAGTCGCACACCCAGTCGACATTCTGTTCGTTGAGCAGGATGAAATTGGCGAGCGCCGACGGCCCGTTCGGTCCCGCGATGACGAACAGGTTCGGGAACCCCTCGATCATCAGCCCCAGGTGCGAGCGGCCGCCATCGGCCCATTTATCCTTGAGCTTGCGGCCGTCCCTGCCCTCGATATCGATCGACAGCATCGCGCCGGTCAGCGCGTCATAGCCGATTGCGGCGATGATGATATCGACCTCGACCTCGCCTTCGGCGGTGCGAATGCCCTTTTCGGTGATCTCGACGATCGGATGCTCGAGGCAATCCTTCAGCGTCACATTGGCGCGGTTATACGCCTCATAATAGCCGGTATCGAGGCACGGGCGCCGCGCGAAGATCGGGTAGCCGCGCGGGGTCAGCTTGCGCGCCGTTTCGGGATCCTTCACCGTCTCGGCGATCTTGCCGCGCACGAATTCGGCGACGACCTCGTTTGCCTCGGCGTTGGTCAGCAGGTCGGAAAAAAGGCCGAGGAACGACAGGCCGCTATGCGCCCAGGCGTCCTCCATCAGCTTCCGGCTCTCCTCGGGCGTCACGCTGAACACCGGGCGATGCGTGATCGGACGCACGCCGCCGGTCAGCGAGTGGCGCGCGGCGGCGCGCAGACCTGGATAATGCGCCTTGATGTGCGACACATAGTCTTCGTCGAGCTTGCGGTTGCGCATCGGCAGCGTGAAGCTGGGGGTGCGCTGATAGACATAAAGATGCGCGGCCTGCTCGGCGACCACCGGCACGATCTGGATGCCCGACGAACCGGTCCCGATCACCGCGACGCGCTTGCCCTTCAGGTCGACGTCATGATGCGGCCATTTGCCCGACAGATAAAGCTCGCCCTTGAACCTGTCGGCACCCGGAATGTCGACCTGCTTCGGCACCGACAGCGGGCCGGTCGCCATCAGGCAATAATTCGCCTCATAGACGACCCCGCCATCGGTCTCGACCCGCCACAGCGCGGCCTCCTCGTCATATTCGACTGCGGTCGCGCGCGTCTCGAAGCTGATGTCGCGTTTCAGGTCGAGCTTGTCGGCGACGAAGCGCGCGTAGGACAGGATTTCGGGCTGCGCCGCGAACTGCTCGCTCCACGTCCATAACTGCTGGATCTCGTCCGAAAAGCTGTAGCTGTAATCGATGCTCATCACGTCGCAGCGCGCGCCCGGATAGCGGTTCCAGTACCAGGTGCCGCCGACATCGTCGCCCGCCTCGATCAGATGCACGTCGAGCCCCATGCCGCGCGTGCGGTGGAGCGCATACATGCCGCCGAAGCCGGCGCCGATGATCAGCGCGTCGAGGCGGCGGGGAGAGGTTGCGCTATTATTTTCAGCCTGTTGCATGATAGTCTTTCCGGGGATTCTTCTGTCGGGTCGGCGCGGGTCAGCCCGCGGCGATGCGCTCGCGCGCGATATCGATGCCGCTGCGATAATCGCTCTTGCCGCTCGCATGGCGCGGCAGCACCGCGACGCGGATGATCGTGCGCGGCTGCTTGTAGGCGGCGAGGTCTGCCGACAGCGCGGCGCGGAGCGCCGCATCGTCGGGCGCATCGCCCGCCTCGATCAGCGCGGTCACCGCGCTGCCCCACTTCGGGTCGGGCAGGCCGAACACCATCGCATCGGCGACGCCGTCGATACGCTTCAGCGCCTCCTCGACCTCTTCGACAAAGACCTTTTCGCCGCCGGTGTTGATGCACATGCTGCCGCGACCGAGCAGGCGCAGCCGCCCGTCGGGCAGGCGTTCGGCCATGTCGCCGGGCACCGCATAGGGCTGGCCGTCGATGATGCGATAGACGCTCGCGGTCTTTTCGGGATCGCCATGATAGCCCGCGCCAAAGGGGGGCCGGCGGGCGAGCCAGCCCGACCCGACCTCGCCGTCGGCGAGCACGCGGGTCCCGTCCTGGTCGACGATCACCGTCTGCGGCCCCGGCTCGAACAGTCCGGTCGGCGTCGCGCGATCCTTGTTGGTGATCGCATAGCCGAAACCCGAAGCCTCCGACGCACCGAGAATGTCGAGCAGGGTGAGCTGCGGCAGCGCGTCGAGCAGCGCCGCCTTCACTTGCTCGGACCACATCAGCCCCGCCGACGAGATCAGCCGCAGCGCCGACAGGTCCCAGCGGCCCGGATGGGCGAGCAGCGTATCGGCCATCGGGCGCGCAAAGGCGTCGCCGACGATCAGGATGCGCGTGACCTTGTGCCGTTCGGCCTCGCTCCACAATTCTTCGGCGCTGAAGCGGTCCGACGGCAAAAGCACCGCCGTGCCGCCGACAAGCAGTTCGGCAAGCGAGCTGTTGAGCCCCGCGCCGTGCATCAGCGGACAGGCGGGCATGACGCGGCCCGCGGCGCCTTTCAGCACCTGCGCGATATGGTCGTCCATGCTCGCAGGCGTCGATACCGCAACCGGCGATTCGAGCTGCGAACGGCGCGCGTCGGCCGAACGCCACATCACGCCTTTGGGTCGTCCGGTGGTCCCGCCGGTATAGAGAAGATAGCCATCGTCGGGCGAGCGCGCGATGCCCAGCGGCGATGCGTCGCCCTCCGCCACGATGCCGTCATAGGCGCCGTCGCTGCCGATCTGCACCGCATAAGTGAGATGCTCGATCGCCCCGCCGATCAGCGACGCGACGACCGGCCCGAACTCGTCCTGATAGAAGAGTCCCGCCGCCTCGCAGTCGCGCAGCACATATTCGATCTCGGACGTGGTGTAGCGATAGTTGAGGTTGACGTGCGTCAGCCGCGCCTTGAACGCCGCCGCCGCGATCTCGATGAATTCGGGGATGTTGCGCGCGAGGATCGCGATACGCGCCCCCGCGGGCAGCCCCGCCGCGAGCATCGCCCGCGCGAGCCGGTTGGTGCGCGCATCGAAATCCGCCCAATCGGTGACATGGTCGCCGCGGATGATCGCCGGACGGTCGCCGGGCACATGCGCCGCGGTCGCGTCGAGCAGGTCGCCGAAATTCCAGTCCATGACGGCGGCTCCGCTCAGCGGCCCTGAAAGACGGGCGCGCGCTTTTCAACGAAGGCCGCGACCGCTTCCTGCGCGTCATAGGAGGTCGACAGCTTGGCGGTATTGCCCTGCTCATAGATATAGCCGTCGCGCAGCGTCATATTCTCGATCGTGCGCATGCTGTCCTTGGCATAGCGCGTCGCGAGCGGGCTTTTCGACGCGATGACGGCGGCCATGTCCATGCAATAGGGCAGCAGTTCCTCGACCGGCAGGCACGCCTCGATGATGCCGCGGCGATACATTTCCGCCGCCGGCGCGCGATAGCCGGTGAGCATCATGCGCCGCGTCAGCGAGTGCGGGACGATCCGCGAGGTATGCTTGCCACCGCCCATCAGCCCGACGTCGATCTCGGGCAGGCCGAAGACGGCATTTTCGGACGCGACGATGATGTCGCAGCTCGCAGCGAGGCCGAAACCGGCACCGAGCGCGGGGCCGTTGACCGCGGCGATCACGGGCTTGGCGCAATCGGCGATCGAATAGGCGACTTCGCGCACGACGCGGTTGCGGCGCCAGCGCGTGCCGGGAACGGTCAGGTCGGGCCGGTTCTTGAGGTCGGCGCCGGCGCTGAAGCATTTGCCCGCGCCGGTCAGCACCGCGACGCGCACATCGTCGCGGTCGTTGAAGCTGTCGAAGGCGTCGGTGATTTCCTGGAGCATGTCGAGCGCGGCGGCGTTGACCGGCGCATTGTCCAGCGTGACGAGCGCGATGTGGTTTTCGACTTCGATACGAATGCTGCTCATGATCTTTCTCCCAGTTGAGGGTCCCATGGCATCAGGTTTCACGCGCGAGCGCGCGAAAGCCGCCCGGCGCACCGAAAATCTCATCCGCGATTGAAACACCGCCTTCCGGAATCGCGCTTGTGATATCGGCGCCGTCGGGGCCGCCCGCATTGCCCTTTGCCCCGCGACGCTCGAACGGGGCCCGGCAATCAAGCTCAAAACCCGCGCACCTTCCCTCCGGCGAACGCCGCCAAGGGATGACAAGGAAAGCGCGATTCATCAGGGAGTGGACGATGAAGAAGCACAGCATATTTTTGGCAGGCGCCGGCATCGCCGCCCTCCTGACCGCAGCCCCCGCCTTCGCGCAGGACGCATCGGACGACGTCGCGCAGGACGAAGCCACGCAGGCCGACGATGACGGCGGCCTCGGCGATATCGTCGTCACCGCGACCAAGCGCGGCTCGGCGCAGAATGTCCAGGACGTGCCAATCGCCGTCACCGCCTTCGGCAGCAACGAACTCGACAGCATCCACGCCCGCTCGATCGCCAGCGTCAGCTACGCCGTCCCCAACGCCTCGCTCGAAAGCGTCGGCACCACCCCGGGCTACGCCAATTTCTCAATCCGCGGCCTCGGCATCAACAGCTCGATCCCCTCGATCGACCCGACCGTCGGCGTCTTCGTCGACGGCGTCTATCTCGGCGTCAGCGCCGGCGTCCTCTTCGACACCTTCGACCTCGAGGGCGTCGAGGTGCTGCGCGGACCGCAGGGCCTGCTCTTCGGCCGCAACGTCACCGGCGGCGCGGTGCTGCTGCGCACCACCACCCCCACCAACCGCTTTCGCATCGACGCGAAGGCCGCGCTGTCGACCGGCCTCGAAAAGCGCGCAAGCATCTCGGTCTCGGGCCCGCTCGTCGGCGACGTGCTCAGCGGCAAGGTCGCGGTCTATTACAACGACGACGACGGCTGGTTCAAAAACGACTTCGACGGCAAGAAGATCGGCGGCAGCAAGACGCTGATCGTCCGCTCGGCGCTGCGTTTCCAACCGAACGACAGCTTCGACCTCATCCTGCGCTACGAGCATGGCCGCATCCGCGGCGACGGCCCCGCGGTCACCAACCACGGCCTCTTCCCGCGCGACAGCTTCCGCGTGAACCAGAATTACGCGGGCTTCACCAAGACCGACTGGGACCAGGGCATCGCCGAGATCAACATCGACACCGCCTTCGGCGACGGCACGATCACCAACATCGCCGCGGTCCGCGCGCTCAGCAACGACAGCGGCGCCGACGTCGACGGCTCGCCCGTCACCAGCCTCCACTCGCGCAACAATATCGAGCAGTGGCAGATCAGCAACGAACTGCGCTACGCGGGCACCTTCGGCGCCTTCGACGTCACCACCGGGCTCTTCTATTTCGACCAGGACATCAACTACGCCGAACAGCGCCTGCTCTCGGGCGGCGCGCTCACCGTCTCGGGCGGCGGGCGCCAGAAGCAGAAGACCGGCGGCGTCTTCGCGACGGTCGACTGGAACATCACCGACATGCTGACGCTCAGCGTCGGCGCGCGTTACTCGGCCGAGGAAAAGGCGGTCCAGGTCCGTTCGATCGGCGTCGGCGGCTGCAACCTTGACACGCTACGCTGCAGCTACGACTTCCGCGACAAGGACAATTGGAGCGGCTTCACCCCGCGCGTCGGCGTCCAGTTCAAGCCGACCGAGGACACCCTGCTCTACGCTTCTTTCGCACAGGGCTTCCGCAGCGGCGGCTATAACTTCCGCAACCTCAACCCCAATGTCGCGCCGGGTCCCTTCGACCAGGAAAAGCAGGACGCCTATGAAGTCGGCGTGAAGCAGGAATTCGGCAATTTCGCGCGCGTCAATCTCGCGGGGTTCTACAACCGCATCAACGGCACCCAGCGCGAGTTCCAGGCGCCCTTCGCGCCCTTCGGCAACTTCCAGATCATCACCAACGCCGCCGACGTGTCGATCAAGGGTGTCGAAGGCGAAGTGCTGGTAAAGCCGATGTCGGGCCTGACGATCGCCGGCCAGTTCGGTTACACCAAGGGCAAATACGAAAAGATCCTGTTCGATCTCAACGCCGACGGCGTCATCAACGACCGCGACTTCGCGCTGAAACTGCCGCGCCTGTCGCCGTGGAGCTATGGCGGCTCGATCACCTATGCCACCGCGCTCGGCGGCGATTTCGATGCCGAAGCGCGCGTCGGCGCCAACCACCGCGATGCCGCCTTCTACAACGACCAGAACACCGGCCTGCTCCGCGCCGCGACGATGGTCGACGCCAGCCTCGCGGTCAGCCGCGGGCCGGTGAAGGTCTCGGTCTATGGCAACAACCTCCTCAACGAAGCGACCTTCGGCACCGAGGCGCCCTTGCCCTTCTTCGCCGGTTCGACCTTCTCCCCGCTCAACAAGGGCAGGGTCTACGGGGTCGAAGTCGGGTACAAATTCTGATCTCTCTCCCACTGGAGCCCGCCCCTAAAGCGGGCTCCATTTTTATCGGGCTCTCCCATGACCAAATCACTCGAAGGGCGCGTCGCGCTCGTCACCGGCGCGTCGCGCGGCCTCGGCCGCGACATCGCGCTCAAGCTCGCCGCCAACGGCGCGTCGCTCGCGCTGCTCGACCGCAAGGCGCATTGGGCCGAAGACCTCGTCCAGCAAATCACGGCCGATGGCGGCAAGGCCGTCGCGCTCGGCTGCGACGTGTCCGACCGCGACACGCTGCATGACGCGTTCGACAGCGCCGCCGCCGACCTCGGCGGCATCGACATCGTCGTCAACAATGCGATGTGGACCAAATATTCGCCGATCGACGGCATCGACGCCGATAGCCTCGACAAGATGCTCGGCGTCGGCATCGCCGGCATCGTCTGGGGCACCCAGGCCGCGGCAAAGCATATGCGCCCGCGCGGCGGCGGCTCGATCGTCAACATCGCCTCGGTCTCGGCGCACATGGGCCTCCCGGGTGCGATGGTCTATTGCGGGATCAAGGCAGCGGTCGAGGGCATGACGCGTTCGTCGGCGATCGAACTCGCGCCCGAACAGATCCGCGTCAACGCCGTCGCCCCGTCGACCGTCGCGACCGAGGGCGTCCGCGCGATGCTCGACGATGCGACCTTCGCGGCGCGTGTCGCGAGCACGCCCCTGGGGCGGCTCGGCGAAACGTCGGACATTGCCGAAGCGGTGCTCTTCTTCGCCGACAGCGCCCGCGCGGGCTTCGTCACCGGCCAGTCGCTGCTCGTCGACGGCGGCATCTCGATCGCGCTGCGCTAAGCGTAAACCCCCTCGGCGATCCCGCGGGCGTCGAGCCCGCGGATCGCCGTGATCCGCCCGGCATCGGGGTGATCGGCAACCAGCCGATGCCCCGAATTGGCGATGCTCGTCAGGTACAGCGTGTCGAGACCCGGCCCGCCGAACGCCGGGCACGACGGGAACGGCAACGGCAGCGGGATCGAACGCAGCAGCTTGCCGTCGGGCGCATAACAGGCGACCGCCTGCGCCAGCACCAGCGCCGTCCAGATCCGTCCCTCGCTATCGACCGTCGCGCCATCGGGACCCGATCCCTGCTCGCGGCAATCGACCAGATTCTCGCGCGGCCCGATCGTGCCGTTTTCGGGGTCGTAGCGATAACGCCGCAGATGCCCGTCGAGGCTGTCGGCGAAATAGAGCGTCTCGCCATCGGGCGAGAAGCTGATCGCATTGCCGATCGCGACCCCGCGCTCGATCTCCGCCCAGCCGCCGTCGGCATCGAGGCGGAACAGCGCCCCTGCGTCATCGTCGTAGCCGGTGCGCATCGACGCCGTCAGGAAGCGGCCGTGGCGGTCTGCCTTGCCGTCGTTGAGCCGCGTCGCGGGCGCCATGACGGGACGCGCGATCGCCTCCACCTGCCCGCTCTCGGGATCGAAACGATAGAAGCCGTCCGCCAGCGCGGCGATCAGTCCGCCCGACGCCAGCCCGATGCTCCCCACCGGCTGATCGAGCGTCCAGCGGCGCACATCGCCGCCCTCGGCATCGCTCGACAGGATTTCGGGCGCGATCGAATCGACCCAGTAAAGCCGCTCGCTGCGATGATCCCACAACGGGCTTTCGCCCAGCCCGGCGACGCCGGCGGGCAACAGGTCGATGGCGACGGGCATGATCTTCTCCTCTTGTGACGGCAGAGGATAGCCGCTGCGCCGCGACGCGCGGCGCCGGCCGGTCCGGCGCCGCCGCTTATTTCAGATGCGATTTGTCATTCCGCCGCGATCGCGAAATCCTCACCCTCGTCGGCCGCATCGTCGCCGCGATTGTCCTGCGGATAGCGATGATGGAATTCGGCGATCGTCTCGCGCATGATCTCGACGAACTCGGCGCGGCGCGGCGACAGCCGCTCGGTCGTGCCGCCGATCCCGATCACCAGCGGGATGCCATGGCTGCTGTTGCCCAGCGGCATCGCGATCGACGCGATCCCCGGCACCGGATGTTCGGGCCAGTAACAATAGCCGGTGTGACGGATCCAGCGGATCCGGCTCATCACATCCTCGAGCGTGATCGCCTTGTCGGGATTGAGTTCGTAATAGTTGGAATAACGATAGATTTTATCGATCTCGCGGTCGCGCATCCGGCTCATCAGCGCCATGCCCGCGGTCGCGTCGAGCATCAGGCGCATCTCGCCCGGATTGGGCGGGCGCTTGTGCGGATGGTCGGGGGTGCGCATCGTCACATATTGGATGAACAGGTCGTTCTGCGTGACGAGGACGACGGTTTCCTCGGTTTTGCGGAACAGCTCGTCGATCAGCCAGTTATAGCCGTTGCCATAGGCGACATGGCTGTAGAGCCAGCTGCCGAGCGAAGCGACCTGCAGCGTCGGCAGATAGGTTCGCGTCTTGCGGTTATAATTGAGGTAACCCTCGATCACCATGCTCTTGAGCAGGTTGGTCGTGCTCGACTGCGGATAACCGAGCGCCGAATAAATCTCGTTGAGCCGCAATGGCTCGCGGCGATCGCGGAACAGTTCGAGCACTTCAAAGGTGCGCGACGCCGATTTGACGGGTTTTCTCTTCATCTCTCCACCCCAACAACGACGGCGCTGGTGCCGTCTGTGGCCGGTCAATCCGCCGCCTCGCGAGCGGTCTCTGTTCCGCGCACGATAGCGGTCCGCCTTCGCCAGACGCGCAAAAGCGTGACTTCATTCGGTCATATCACATATGTGATATCGAGTGAAGGTCAGGGGGAAGCCGGAAAACCCGCCAGATGCGCGGCGATCCGCGTCCCCCAGGCGGCGCGCAGCCGCGGCGGCCCGTCATGCGCCATCGTCTCGTCGATCTCGATGATCGCGCCCGGAATCGCCTCCGCCGTCTCGATCGCGCGTTCGACCGGGATGACCTTGTCGTGCCGCCCGTGGACGATCAGCGTCGGCACGCGGATGCCCGCCAGCGCGGGTCGCAGGTCGGGCGCGGCAAGGCTCGCGGCAAAATGCCGCGCGGTGCCGCCGGGGTGGATACCATGGCGCCAGGCGAGCCGCGCTTCCTCGGCGACGCGGCCCGCATCGAAGTCGGCCGCCATGCCGTTCGCCTGCGCGACGCCCAGCTGGCGCGCGACATAGGCGTCTTCGTCGGGGATATGGTCGGCGGCGAGCCGGTCGAGCGCGGCATCGGGGACCGCATCGGCCATCGAACGGCTCATCGCCATCACCAACGACAGGCCGAGCACCCGTTCGGGCGCGTGCACCGCCAGTTGCTGTGCGACCAGCCCGCCGATCGAGCGTCCGACCAGATGCGCCGCGCCGATCGCCTCGGCCTCCATCACCGCCAGCACGTCGGCCGCCATGTCGGCGATGCCATAGGGCGGCAGCGCGTCGCCCTGCCCCGACGCCGCCGCCTTGATCCCGTGCAGGTCGGGCACCGCATCGACGAGCGCGGTCGATCGCCCCGTATCGCGGCTGTCGATGCGCAGCGGCACGAAACCCGCCGCGACGAGCGGCGCACAGAAACCATAGTCGAAATCGGTCGACGGGCGCCCCGCCCCCGCCAGCAGGATCACGACTGGGCCATCGCCCGCCGCCATGCGCTCATAATGGATGGTGACGGCGCCGTTCGTCGCAAAGGCCATGGCCCATTCTCCTCGCCCGCCCGTGTGCGCGCCGGGTCATGGCGGTGCGAGCGCGATGCGCCGGGCGTGCTATAAATCAGCATGGGGATAATCGCCCCGCCCCGCACCCGCGCGCCTGCGTCCCGCCACCCCGCGCCTAATGTGCCCGACGCAAGAACGGGCGACGCGCCCGCCACGGAGAGGCCGATGACCAGCGAAACCGCCCCAGCCCAGACCGACGCCGCAGCGACGCGCATGCCCTATGGCGCGCTGTTCCTGCTGATGGTCGTCTATGCCTTCAACATGCTCGACCGCCAGATCGTGACGATCCTCGTCGAACCGATGAAGGCCGACCTCGGCCTCGCCGACTGGCAGATCGGGACGATCAGCGGGCTCGCCTTCGCGCTCTTTTACACGCTGCTCGGCATCCCGCTCGCGCGCATCGCCGACCGCGGCAACCGCGTCGGGATGATCGCCATCGCGCTCGCGGTGTGGAGCGGTTTCACCGCGCTCTGCGGTCTCGCGCGCAACTTCACCGAATTGCTGCTTGCGCGCATCGGCGTCGGCGTCGGCGAAGCCGGCTGCACTCCCGCCGCGCACAGCCTCATTACCGACTATGTCCCGCGCGAACAACGCGGCCGCGCACTTGCGCTCTATTCGCTCGGCGTGCCGGTCGGCTCGCTCGCGGGGCTCGTGCTCGGCGGCATATTGCTCGCCAGCCTCGGCTGGCGCGCCGCCTTCCTGATCGCGGGCGTGCCCGGCATCCTGCTCGCGATCCTCGTCTGGTTCACCCTCGACGAACCGCGCAAGCACGCGATCACGCGGCAAACGCCCGCCGCGCCGCATATGCCGCTCGGCCAGGTGCTCGCGACCCTGCGCCGCCTGCCCAGCTTCTGGCTCATCTCCTTCGGCACCGCGATGGGCGCCTTCGGCTATTACGGCCAGGCCTCCTTCTTCGGCTCGCTCTACATGCGCACCCATGTCGCCGGCATCGACGCGATGGCGGCGGGCTGGGGCGTCCCGCCGACGGTCTTCCTCGGCCTCAGCCTCGGGCTGATCGTCGGGCTCGTCGGCATGGTCGGCACCTTCGTCGGCGGCCAGCTCGCCGACCGCGCCGCGCGGCGCGGGATCAGGGGCTACACTTTGGTCCCCTCGACCTCGCTCGTCATCGCGGCGCCCTTGTTCGCGGGCGCCGCGCTCGCCCCGACCGTGCCCTTGTCCTTCGCCTTCCTCAGCGGCGCGATCTTCGTCCACGCGCTCAACTATGGCTCGGTCTTCGCCTCGGTGCAGACGCTCGTCCCCGCGCGCGTCCGCGCGATGGCGGCGGCGGTGCAACTGTTCGTGACCAATGCGATCGGCCTTGCGCTCGGGCCCTTGTTCGTCGGCATCGCGAGCGACCTGCTCGCCCCCTCGCTCGGCAGCGAGCAAGGCCTGCGCGCCGCGATGGCGCTCGTCGCGCTGCCGCTCGCGATCGGGTCTTTGCTGTTCTGGCTGGCCGGCCGCCGGATCGAAGCCGACGAGGCGAAGCAGGGCGCCTGAGGCGCCCTGCAAATCCCTTCTTATCGTGTCAGTTCAGCAAACCGCGCCTTGTGATGGTCGCGGTCGCCATGCGCGAGATCGAGCATCATCTGGCGGCGGAGGTGATGGCTGACGATCAGTTCCTCGCTGGTGCCGACCCCGCCATGGAGCTGCACCGCCTGCTGCGCCACCGCGATGCCGCATTGCGCGACGCGGACCTTCGCCGCCGCGATCAGCGACCTCGCGTCGCCCCCGCTTGCGAGTTGCGAGGCGGCGACCATCATCAGCGCGCGCGCTTCCTCGCACGCGACGCTCATGTCGACCACCTTGTGCTGGACGACCTGGAAGCTGCCGATCGCCACGCCGAACTGCTGGCGCGTGCGGACATAGTCGAGCGTCGCTTCGACCGCCGCTTCCATCGATCCGACCGCCTCGGCCAGATGCGCGACGATCGCGCGGTCGAGCGCCGCCTCGATACGCTCCGCCGCGTCGCCGACCGCGCCGACCGGGATGCCCAGGGCGCCCTCGAGGGCGAGGCTGCAATGGCGATGGCTGTCGACCGAGCGGAAACGCTGGACGCTCAGCCCTTCAGCGCTCGCCGGGACCAGGAACAGGCTGACGCCGTTCGGTTCGCCCGAAGTGCCCGCCGTGCGCGCCGACACCAGATACCAGTCGGCATCGGCACCATCCTCGACATGCGCCTTCGCGCCGGTCAGCCGGAAGCCGTCGCCATCGGCCGCCGCCAGGGTCGAAATCGCTGCAATATCAAAGCCTTCATCCTCGATCAGCGCCGCCGCGATGCGCACCTGCCCCGCCCCGATCTGCTCGAGCAGCGCCGCGCAATGGTCGCCCCCGCCCGCGATCAGCGCCGCCGGCAGCACGCAATGGCTGACATAGGCATCGGTCATCAGGTGCCGGCCGACAGCTTCCATGATCGCCATCACCTCGACCGGACCACCGCCAAGCCCGCCCTCATCCTCGGCAATCGGCAGCATCAGCCACCCCAATTCGGCCATCTTGCCCCAACGCTGCGCGGCACCTTCGCCAACTTCCGCGAGCCGCTTCAACCGCTCGGCGGCATTCCATTCCTCGACACCGAACCGCTCGGCGCTGTCGCGCAGCATCTGCTGCTCGTCGTTAAAGGCGAACTGCATCGCTAATCTCCCTCAAAGCCCGAGCGCGCGGCGCGCGATGATGTTGCGCTGGATCTCGCTCGACCCGCCGTAAATGGTGGTGACACGCGCATAGAGCGCGCCCTTGAGCGCGAACGGCATATCCTCGGGCAATTGGCTTGCATCATCGAGCGTCGCGAAATGCTGCGCCTTCGGCCCCAATGCCTCGACCCACAGCGCGGTCGCTTGCTGCGTCAGTTCGGACCAGCGCAGCTTGACCATCGACCCGCGCGGACCGGAGTCGGCGCCTGCCGCCGCATCGGCCATCAACCGCAGCACCATCGCCTGCACCGCGAGCGCCTCGATCTCGACCTGCGCGAGTTTCGCCCTGAATTCGGGCTTGTCGATCAACAAGCCATGTGCGGTCTTGCGGCGCGTCGCCGCCTCGCGCACTGCGCGCAGCGTCTGCGGCAGGAACATCGCGGTCGCCGCCGCGACCATGCGCTCGCGGTCGAGCAGCACCTTGCCGTAATTCCAGCCCATGCCTTCCTCGCCGACGACATTGGTCGCGGGAATGCGGACATCGTCGAGGAACACCTCGTTCGTATGGTGCTTTTCGTCGAGCGTGTGGATCGGGCTGATCCGGATGCCCGGCGTGTCCATGTCCACTAGCATCAGCGAAATGCCCTGCTGCCGCCGCCCCTCGGTCGAGGTCCGCGCGAGGATGAACATGCGGTCGGCGACATGCGCATAGCTCGTCCACATCTTGTGGCCGTTGACGACATATTCGTCGCCGTCCCGGTCCGCCCGGGTACGCAGCGCCGCAAGGTCAGACCCCGCGCCCGGCTCCGAATAGCCCTGGCACCACCAATCCTCGCCGCTGATGATGCGCGGCAGGTAGAAATCCTTCTGCGCCTGGCTGCCATAGGTGAAGATGATCGGGCCGATCAGCTCGAGCCCCTGATGGAATTGCGCCGGCGCATCGGCGGCGGAAGCCTCCGACCAGAAGATATGGAGCTGCTGCGGCGTCCAGCCGGTGCCGCCATATTGTTTCGGCCAGGTCGGCGCGCCCCAGCCGCGCTCGGCGAGGCGGCGCTGATAGGCGACCAGATTCTCGGGCGACAGGCGCAGCCCGGCGCGGACGGTCTTTTTCCACTCCTCGGGAATCGAGTTCGCGAAAAAGTCGCGCACGTCCTGCTGAAAGGCCCGGTCTTCGGGCGCCAAGTCCAGATTCATCGTCGCATCTCCCAGTCGGTTGGACCGGGCTTAGCCGCGCGGCATCTATACTGGCTCGCAGCCAGCGGACAGGCGACGCAATTTCGCAAATGTGATTGTCGGCGCGCACGCCCACCCATGCTTCGCACCGGCGCGCCGCTGGGCAATCGTCGAGGCCAATCAAGTCATTAAAGGAGAGGTTTTATGCACGGCCTGATGCAGGCGCAGCAATTGACGACCGCGATGCTGATCCGGCACGCGGCGACCAATCACCCGCGACGCGAAATCGTGTCACGCCGCGCCGACGGTTCGCTCGAACGCTCGGACTGGCAGACCGTCGAGCGCCATGCGCGTCATATCGCCGCGGGCCTCGCCGACCTCGGCCTGAAGCCCGGCGACCGCGTCGCGACACTGGCGTGGAATCGCCTGCCCCACCTCGAACTTTATTATGGCGTCAGCGGCGCGGGCATGGTGCTCCATACCGTCAACCCGCGCCTTTTCCCCGAACAGATTCGCTACATCGTCGACCATGGCGGCGCGCGCGTGCTGTGCGTCGATCCCGACCTGCTGCCGATCGTCGAACCGCTCCTCGCCGATCTGCCGAAGATCGAACGCGTGATCGTCCTCGCCGACCAGGCCGACATGCCCGAAACCAAAATCGCCGACCCGATCTCGTACCAGAGCCTGACCGATGGCCCGCGCGCGATCGCGGCATGGCCCGATCTCGACGAGAATAGCGCCAGCGCGCTCTGCTATACCAGCGGCACGACCGGCCATCCGAAGGGCGTGCTCTACAGCCACCGCTCGACCGTCCTCCACGCGATGAGCGCGCTGGCGAACGACAGCATGTCGTTGGGCGCTGCGGACTCGATCCTCGTCGTCACCCCGCTGTTCCACGTTAACGCCTGGGGCATCCCCTATTCGGCGGCGATGGCGGGATCGAAGCTCGTCCTGCCGGGGTCGGCGCTCGACCCGGTGTCGCTTTACGAGTTGATGCGCGATGAGCGCGTGACCTTCTCGCTCGGCGTGCCGACGATCTGGTTCGCCTTCCTCGACCATCTTGAACGCGAGCGCGCGCCCGAGGATCGCGAAGCCCTCAAGCTCGACCGCATCTTCACCGGCGGCGCCGCGACGCCACGCTCGCTGATCGAACGCTTCCGCATCCTGCTCGGCGTCGAGACGATGCAGGCGTGGGGCATGACCGAGACCAGCCCGGTCGCGACCGTCTGCCGCCCGCTCGCGCACCACGAAGATCTCGGCGAAGAGGCGCAGATCGACCTGCGCGCGCTGCAAGGCCGCTCGGTGTTCGGCATCGAACTGCGGATCGAGGATGAGGACGGCAAGGAATTGCCGCGCGACGGCGAGGCGGCAGGCCTGCTCAAGGTGCGCGGGCCGTGGGTGCTCAATGCCTATCACGGCCAGCCGGCGGGCAGCGCGCTCGACGCAGGCGGCTGGTTCGACACCGGCGACGTCGCCAAGATCGACCCCGACGGCTTCCTGCAAATCACCGACCGCGCGAAGGATGTCATCAAGTCGGGCGGCGAATGGATCTCATCGATCGACCTCGAGAATGCCGCCGTCTCCCATCCCAAGGTTGCCGAGGCCGCGGTGATCGGCGTTGCGCATCCCAAATGGCAGGAGCGCCCGCTGCTGCTCGTCCAGCTCCACGCCGGCGAGGCCTGCACCAAGGACGAACTCATGGCGCACCTCGCCGACAAGGTCGCGCGCTGGTGGCTTCCCGACGACGTGATCTTCGTCGACGCGCTACCGCACACCGCGACGGGCAAGCTGCTCAAGACCGAACTGCGCAAACGCCACGGCGATCATTTCGCCGCAGCGGCGGACGCGGTCACCTGATCGCGAAGACGTGATACATCGGGCCGTCGTCGGTGCGCATGCCGTTGGCGACGGCGACGGTCCGGTTCAGCCAGTCATAATCGGGGTGGCCGGTGACGAAACGTGGCGTGGTGCGCAGATACAAATCCTCATAGGGACCCGGTTCGCGCCGCGCGAAGCGTTCGGTCGCCTCGGGCGAGGTCGGCGTCATCAGCCCGGTGTAGTGCATCGCGATGCGCGCGCCGTCGTCGGTCTCCAGCGAGGTGCGGACGTCGATGATCATCGTGCCGTCGCCGCGCCACGTTACCCAGTCGGCGCCATCGGGCAGCACGCGCCCGCGCAGACGCGGCCCTTCGAACGTACCGCCATGCACCGGGTAAATCCCCATCCGGCTCTCGCCGCCGATCGGCTGCGCCTGGTCATAAGCGACGTTCAGCCGCATCGCGAACAGCGGCTCCCACGCCAGTGTCTCGATCCCCATCATGTCTCTCCTTTCGCGCCCGTGCCGAACAGCTTGTAGACCGGATCATGCGGCCAAGGCGTGCCCACCGATTTGCGATGCGCGAAACGCTCGGCCTCGCTCTTGTCGGGCGCCGGGCGCTCGTCGACCCAGTCGAAGACGACGACCCGGTCAGCGACCCGCCATTCGCCCGCGCGTTTCTCGAACCGGTCGACATAGCGGCCCGCCATATAAAGCTCGACCAGCCCGCCTTCGCCGCCGGGTTGCCGCTGGAGCGCGGTGAAATAGCTTTCGACCGCCGCCTCGTCGCCGCGCAATTCGATCAGGATATTGTGGAGCTGGTGGATGCCGCGCTCGATCAGCGGCAGCGTCTGCATCGCCCAGTCGATGAAACCGTCGGTCGTCCCGTTATAGGCGCCATGATCGTCGGTGCCGCCCGGCCAGCAGGCCGACCGCAGCATCGCTTCGTCGGCGCGGTCGATTCCCCGGCAATAGCGGAACAGGCAATCGCGGATCATCTCGCGATCCCAAAGCGCCGCAATGTCTTTTGTGCCGTCGTTCATCCGTTCCGCTCCCATTTTGCAGCGAGACGCTGCGTTGGAGGAGGGCACAGATAAAGGCATGCCACGTCGCCGCGACGATTATTCCATTCTGGATTGCGTCTCGGCTCCCCCAGCAATGACGAGGCCGGCGCGACCCGGGTCGCGCCGGCCTCTTTACTACCGGAACCGAAACAGATCGGGTCGCTAGATCAGAAGGCGATTCTGGCAGTAATGCGAGCACCGTGGGTGTTGCGGTCCGAAGCGAGCGTGCCGCTGTACGCCGCGCCGATCCGGAACTGGCCGGCATCATATTCGAAGCCCGCCTCGACCTCGGCCGAATTCTTGGGAATTTCGGCGCCGACGATGCCGAAGGCCGGACCACCCGCCACGAAACCCGCTCCGAACACCGCCGCGCGGTCGTCGAAAGCACGGTTCCACGCGAGCGACGCATAGGGCTGGAAGCCGCCTTCGCCGGCGTTGAGCTGGAAGCGCGCGCCGAGGCTGAGGAAGGTCGTCTTGAGCCCGGTCTCGCCGACCAGCAGCGCGCCGCTGCCACCCGTTTCGGTCACGGCGTCGGTATCGGTGTCGACATGGGCAAGCCGCAGGAAGGGTGAAATTGCCGCCTTACCCGCCTTGATGTCGTAACCGAGCTCACCGAAGACCTGCAGCGTGTCGCCGTCGCGCTTCGACACCAAAGTCTGCGCAATCGGCGCCAGGCTGACCGTGCGGCTGGTGTCGATATCGTGCCAGGCATAGCTGACGCCGAAGGCGGCGCGGATGCCTTCGCCCGTGCCATAGGTGGCGTGAGCGGCCAGATATTTGCTCTCGACGTCGCTGCTGTCGCCGCGGCCGTCGAAGCGGAAGTCCGACGAGCCGAGACCCGCGGACAGCGCCGCGGCGAAACCCTTGCCGCCATAACCGACGCCGGTGACGAAGCCCTTGTGGTTGGCGTCCATGCCGAACTGCGCGGCATTGCCGCCAAAATCGCCCCAGCCGCCGAAGGCCGAGCCCCACACGAACATCCCGCCCTCTTCGGGACCCTTGAGGTCGAGCAGCGCGTTGCGCAGGTGGCGGCTGTCATCGGTGAGCCCCGAAACGGTGCTGGCGTGGATCTCGCCCGACAGGTCGCCGAACGCCGCCGAAGCGGTTGCGGCATTCTGCACCAGCACCGCTTCGAACAGCGGGTTGTCGATGCCCAGCGTCTGCACCGCATTGGCGACGCCGATCTGGTTGAAGTTCACCGCGACGTCGGCGAAATCGATGTCGTTGCGATAGAGCGACAGCGTCACCTGGTTGCTGCCGTAGCGCAGGAACGGATCGAGGAAGGCCAGGTCGGTGGCGACCGATCCGAAGCGCCCACTGACTCCGGCCGCGCCGGTCAGGATGACATAGTCGGTGCGCGGGTTGTAATTGCCGTTCGCCGCGAGCACCGCGACCCGCGCCGTGTTGGCGATGGTCACCGCACCGGTGGCATCGACCCGGTCGCCCTGCCCCGCCGCATTGACCTCGACCTGATAGATCGAGCCCGCCGCCAGCGCGAGGTCGCCGTTGACGGTCAGGCGGCCGATCGAATTGCCCGGTGCCAGCGTGCCGTTGCCCGCGATCGTGGTATCGCCGACGCTGCCGTTGCCACCCAGCGTGCCGCCGCTGTTCACGGTGACGTCCGACGCGATGCTGCCGTTGACCGCCAGCGTGCCGCCGTTGACCGACGTCGGGCCGGTATAGCTGTTCGTGCCGGTCAGGTTGAGCGTGCCGTCGCCGGTCTTGACGAGGCTGCCGGTGCCGGTGATGTCGCCCGCAAAGCTGGTATTTTCGTCCTGATCGACCGTCAGTTCGCTGTCGTCGATCACGACGCTCGCCTCGCCGCCGCCCGACAGGCCGCCGATCGTCTGGTCGGTACCGCTGATGTCCAGCTGGCCGGCGCCGAGGTTGAAGTCGGTTTCGGGATCGATCGCACCCGCGATCCGCACCGATCCGCCAAGGATGTTGGTGAGACCGGTGAAGCTATAGTCGCCAAGGAAAGACAGGACCGAATTACCGTCCTTCACCAGCGTCCCGTTGCCCGAAAAAGCGCCGAGGAAGTCGTAATCGTCCGAACGGTTGAAGATGAAGCTGCCGTTGTTGACGATGTCGCCCGAGAAATTGCCCTCGGTCCCGCCGACGCCGAGTTGGAAGAAGCCGTCGCCTTCGGTGGTCACGTCGCCGAGCAGCGTACCGCTGAGCACCAGCCCGCCGTTCGAGACGATCGTCCCACCCGTGTGGGCAAAACCATCGGTATCGAGCAGGAACACTGCTTCGCCGAGCAACTGCACCTTGCCGGCGCCCGTGACCGACAGCCCGCCGAGCGCCGAAACGACGTCGTTCTGGCTGAAGTTCACCGCCAGCAAGCCGTTGTTGAGGATCGTCGGGGTGAAAATCGGCGTCGTGAACAGATCCTCGCCGAACTGGAACTCGTTTACCTGAAGCGCCGCGCCCTCGTTGATCGCTACGCCGCCGAACTCGCCGACGAAGCCCGAGGTCGACCAATAGCCGCGCGCGACTTCGAGCGTTTCGAAGCCCTGCGATTCGGTGAGCTGCTGCGCCTCGGTCAGTTCGAGTATGTCGCCGTCGAGGGTCAGCGTGTCGAAGCCCGCGCCCGCATCAACGATGCCGTCGATGCTGCTGCCGGTGCGCAAGATGACATTGTCGTCGAAGATGCCGAGCCGCACCGCCATCCCGCTTTCGCCGACGATGGCACCGGCATTGTCGAGCGTCACCGCACCGCTGCTGTCACCCAGCACGCCGCGCGTTCCGCCGGTGATGGTGCCGGTGTTGATCAACGTCGCCTGTCCGAAATTGCCGAGCACGACGCCGTCGGTGCCGCCGCTGATCGTGCCACTGTTGGTGATCGTCGCATTGTCGAAGAAACCCGCGGTCGCGGCGCCGAGGGTGCCGCCGGTGATCGTGCCGGTGTTGACGATCGTGCCAGCCCGTTCGGTCTCGACATTGCTGCCCTGCGCCTCGATCACCGCGCCTTCGGCAGCGCCGGTGATGGTGCCCGCATTGGTCAGCGTGGCATTGTTGCCGACCGAGATGACGGCGCCATAGCCGTTGACCCCGTTGATCGTGCCGCTGTTGCTGAGTGAGCCGTTGACGGCATCCTGGCCGGGAATGGCAAGCCCCTGTTGGATCAGCACAGCGCCAGGGCCATTGCCCGTGATCGTGCCGGCATTTTCGACTGTGCCGCCTTCGGACAGGATGATGCCGAAGCGCGAACCGCTGATCTCGCCGCCCTCGGCATTGGTCACCAGCGCCGAATAGGTTTCGAACGCCTGCCCGTTGCCGCGGAACATCGACACGCCGTCGGTGCCGACGCCGGATTCGCCGGTGATCGTGCCGCTGTTCGCCACCGAACCGCCACCGATCAGGCGCACGCCGTCGTTGGTTTCGCCGATGATCGTGCCGCTGTTGACGATCTGCGTGCCCTGCGCGAGCAGGACGAGGTCGCCGATCTCGTCATCATACAGATAGGCGGTGGTGACGCCCGCGCCGGCGCCCGAGATCGTGCCGCTGTTGGTCACCGCCGAATTGGCGGTGCCGATGGTGATGCCCGCGTCGGGCGCGGCGGCGAAGCCGTCATAGGTGCCGTTGCCGCGGATCGTGCCGGCATTGTCGACGGTCAGCGTGCCGCTCGACCCGCCGTAGATGCCCGAGGTGCCGCCTTCGATCAGGCCGCTTTCCTCGTTGGTGATCACCAGGTCGCCACGCGACCCCTGCTGCACGCCTTCGGCGAAGGCGCTGCTGATCGTGCCGCTGTTGGTCAGCGTCGAGGCTTCGAGGTTGCTGCCGAAGCCGAGTCCCTGCCCGCCTTGGCCGGTGCCGCCGAAATCGCCAGTACCGCTGATCGAGCCGGTGTTGACGACGATGCCGAACTGGCCGTCGCGCTCGACGCCGTCGATCGCATTGCCCTGGATGAAGGCCCCTTGCCGCTCGCCGGTGATGGTGCCGTCGTTGAGGATCGTGCCGCCGCCCGAGATCGCCGCACCGGCACGAATGCCCGCGATGGTGCCGCCTTCAAGGTTGATCAGCGTCGCCGAATAGGTTTCGAGATCCTGGTCGTTATGCGCAAAGATCGACACGCCGTCGGTGGTGCCGTTGTTGTTCTGTGCCAGCCCCTGGATCGTGCCGCTGTTGGTCACCGAGCCGCCGCCCGCAAGGCGAACGCCGTCGTCGGTATCGCCGGTGATCGTGCCGCTGTTGACGATCGTCGTGTCGACGACCGTGCCCGGGAATTCGCCCGTCGCGGGATCGCGACCGGCATAGGTCACGATGCCGAACTGTGCGCCCGAGATGTCGCCGCTGTTGACGATGGTCGACGACGATCCGGTCAGCGCGATGCCGCCGGCGGGCGCGCTGCTGTTCGGGCCGACGCCATTGCCGCGGATCGTGCCCGCATTGTCGAGCTCGAGCGCACCGATATCGACCTGGATGCCCGACGAGCCGCCGGTGATCGAGCCATCGGCGCCATTCTCGACGGTGATCGCCGTTTCGGCGGTCGTGGCGACATAGATGCCGTCGCTCGCGGCACCGCTGATCGTGCCGATGTTGGCGATGCTCACCTCGTCGAACAGGCCGAACACGACGACACCCTCGCCGCCGAGACCCGCGCCGCCGTTGCCGCCGGTGATCGTGCCGCTGTTGGTGACCAAACCCGAAACCGGGGTCCCGTCGAGCCCGTTCTGGAGCAACACGCCCGCGCCGCCGCCGTTGATCGCGCCGGCATTGTCGACACTGCCCCCCGACGAATGCGCGACGCCGGCGCGCACGCCGGTGATCGTGCCGGTCTCGCTGTTGGTGACCGAGGCTGCGTAAGTGGCAAGATCCTGCGTCGCGAAGGCGAACGTCGACACACCGTCCGACTGCACGTTCTGGCGCCCGTCAATCAGGCCGCTGTTCACGACGCTGCCGCCGCCCTGCAGGCGGATCGCGTCATTGTTCAGCCCGACGATCGTGCCGCTGTTGGTAATGCTGGTGTTGGCCGCTATTTCCTCAAGACCCGCCGGCGTCGATCGCGCGTTGGTGGTGATCCCAAAGCTCGCGCCCTGGATCATGCCGCTGTTGTCGATCGTCGCATCGGGAGTCAGGATGCTGACTCCGAAGCCATTGTTGCTGCGGATCACCCCGTCATTGTCGAGCGTCAGCGTGCCGTCGATCACCTGGATTGCCGGGCCGTTAGAGACGATCTGGCCGTCCTCGCCATTGTTGATGATGACATCGCCGTCGAACAGGGTGCTGACGATGCCCGACTGCTGCGCGTTGACCAGGCCGTTGTTGTTGACCGTTACCGATTCGAGCGTCCCGCCTGCGAGGACGCCGAAAAAGCCCGACACGGTGCCATCGTTGTTCAGCGTCGCGCTGCGTTCTTCCTGGCCGGCGATGCCGCCCATCACGACGCCAAAGGGCGAAGCCGTCTGCTGCGGGTTAGGGAAACCAATCGAGCGGATGATGCCCGCATTGTCGATCGTACCGCCGCCCTGCAGCACTGCGCCGAACACGGTGCCCTCGATCAGACCGGTCTCGCTGTTGCTGATCGATCCGGTCGGGGCCGCACCCGCGGCGATGCGATCGGGGAAGTCGCTGACCGACACGCCGGTGCCGAGTGCATTGTTGCCGGCATTGCCGGTGAAGCCCTGGATCGTGCCGCTGTTCTCGACGCTGCCGCCGCCGGTGAGCGCGACACCGCTCCCCGCGTCGCCGCGGATCAGGCCCGAATTGACGACGCTGGTGTCGGCGGCGAGCGGCGCGGGCGGAAGGTCCTCGCCCTCTTCGTCCTCGCCGAAGAAATAGCTGGTCGTGATGCCGTTCGAGCCGCCGATGATCGTGCCGCCGTTGGTGACACTCGACCCCGGCTGCGCGATCACGATGCCGCCGCTCGGCCGCTGCCCGGCGGTTCCGAGGTCGGTCCCTTCGCCGTGGATCGTGCCTTCGTTCCGGACCACCACCGCGCCATTGTCGGCGTAGACGCCGATGATATCGCCCTCGACTTCTTCATCCTCGGCGACGACGACTTCGAGCGTTTCGGGCTGGTCGTTATGGATGCCGAACGCTTCCTGGGCGCTTGCGGGAGCCGCCACCTGCAAAATGGACAGGCCCGCGATGGCGCTGGTCGCCATCAGGCGCGATTTGGAATATTTCGACATGCTCTGGTCACTCCCGAATGAAATCACATGGCGAGCGGCAGCATCGACGGAGACCGCATGCTTGCGCTCCGCCTGATGATTCCGCTCTTTGCTGCGCCCCCACTGCCAACCGTGCGACCAACCCGCTTGGCGTTGTTTCTGCTTGCTAATTCCCCGGCGGGCAGAGCGTCTACCCAATGTTTTTTAGGCTGGCGGGCGCCCACCCTTTGCTCCAGCAGCATCCATCCCGACCGCACCGCGAGACCCTGTGCGGCGCCGGGACGCGACGACGGCGGAGTGGGGGCCGTCCGTCGTCGCACCCGTGCCAGCCGACCGAGCTAGGGGCTTATTTTCTCGTTGAAAATTGACTTTACCGGCTATGCGGGCGACAGCTTTTGGCGGATGTCGCAGCGCTTTTGGCCCGCACGATTCTGGTTCATCCTGCTGGCGGTCGTGCTGGCGGGCCTCTCGCCGTCCGCAGCGGCCGCGGCGGAGGAGGTTCCGACGGTCGCGCTCCACCCCGGACAGGATGCGCCATCGCTCGCGCCTTATGTCCGCTACCGCATCGTCGATGCAGATCCGCTCAAGACCGCGCCCACCGACCTGTTAGCCGGCCCACTCCAGCGCGTCACGGGTTCGACGATTCATTTCGGACCGCCCGGCCGCAAGACCGTCGTCGCAGTGCGCGTGCGCAATATGGGAGAGAGCCAGGGCAGCTGGATTTTTACCACCGGACGCGGTTCGCTCGCCTATTTCCGGCTCTACGAGGTGGCTGGCGGCGATCTCGACCTGCTCGTCGACGGCGCCGATCCCGAGGCCGCTGGCGACAA